>Ga0208894_1000681_pt1 | contig 23048 bp, 25 predicted proteins | sample ETNtaG_12_FD_185752 | JGI IMG/M metagenome (GOLD analysis project Ga0208894, IMG submission 185752) | Marine microbial and viral communities from oxygen minimum zone, Eastern Pacific Ocean - ETNP201306SV49 (SPAdes) (version 2) | ecosystem: Environmental > Aquatic > Marine > Oceanic ...
CCCCAACTACAACGTTATGGGTGTGGCCAAGGCTGCCCTGGAGGCTTCAGTGCGTTATCTCTCAGCAGAACTAGGCCCGGATAAGCAGGTACGCGTTAATGCGATTAGTGCTGGACCAATTCGAACCTTGGCTAGTTCAGCTATCGGCGGCATTCTCGACATGATTCACAATGTCGAAGAGAAGGCTCCCTTGCGTCGCACTGTGACCCAGATCGAAGTTGGCAATACGGCTGCGTTCTTGCTAAGTGACCTTTCTAGTGGTATCTCCGGACAGACCCTTTACGTGGATGCTGGTTATTGCATTAACGGTATGTGATTTGACTGACAGCATGATGTCATTTGGATGGGCAGCATGACGGCGCCAAGACTCGGAGATGTTCATCGCGTCACCGCTGAAACCGATGTGCGCGTTTGTTTAGGGCTTGATGGCTCTGGGCAGTGCAATGTGGCTACCGGGGTGCCCTTCCTCGATCACATGCTGCATCAGCTTTCCAGCCATGGCCTGCTGGATTTGGAGATCACCGCGACTGGTGACACCCACATCGATGATCATCACACCAATGAGGATGTTGGCATTGCTGTTGGTCAGGCCCTATCTAAGGCCCTAGGTGATCGGCGCGGTATTCAGCGCTTCGGTCATTTTGTGGCACCACTCGATGAGGCGTTAGTTCAGGTTGCGCTTGATTGTTCTGGACGGCCGCATCTCAGTTATGGCTTGCAGATTCCCGCTCAGCGAATCGGCAGCTACGACAGTGAGTTAGTCAAAGAGTTCTTTGTGGCAGTGGTTCATAACTGCGGTCTCACCCTGCATATTCGCCAGTTGGATGGCACCAATTCACACCACATCGTTGAGGCTTGCTTCAAGGCTTTTGCTCGAGCACTGCGCATGGCCACTGAATCAGATCCGCGCAGGGCTGGTGCTGTGCCAAGTAGCAAGGGCGTGCTTGAGCAGGCTGGGGCCTAGGGCTAAACCTGCGCTAGTGGATCTTTGCGCTCGCGGCTTGGTGCTTTTTTCGTAAGGATTGAAAAATATCTAGCGACCCTGCCGTGAGCTTTGCAAACGATCGCCCCTCAACCTTCCCATCGGCATCAGTTGAAGTTCATGGTGGGTTTGATCGGGATGATTGGGCAAGCGGTTACTTCAACGTTGAGCAAGAGCTCAATGACGTTGCCCTACGTCTTCTGAGGGGAAAGCTCCCAGCTGAGTTGTGCGGCAGCCTTTATCGCAATGGTCCAGCTCGATTTGAGCGAGGTGGTCAAAGTTTGCATCATCCTTTTGATGGTGACGGCATGATCACTGCTCTGCATTTCAGCAAGGGCGAGGTGCTGCTGAGCAATCGCTTTGTACGCACAGAAGGCTGGCTGGAGGAGGAGGAGGCCGGTCGTTACCTCTATCGGGGGGTATTTGGCACGCAAAAGCCTGGTGGAGTGTTGGCAAATATTTTTGATGTGCGTTTTAAGAACATCGCCAATACTCACGTCGTGCAACTTGGCGATCAGTTGTTGGCTCTTTGGGAGGCGGCAGGTCCTCATGCGCTTGATCCAGTAAGCCTTGAAACCCATGGGCTCTCTAGCCTTAACGGGGTGCTAAAACCCGGCGAGGCATTCAGCGCTCATCCTCGTTTCGATCCGGGCCATCACGGTGAACCATGCATGGTCACGTTTGGGGTCAAAACTGGGCCGACTAGCAAGATCCGCTTGATGGAGTTTGCTACGCAGGGGCCGGATGCTGGCCGTTTAATAAGTGATCGCAGCGATAGTTTCAGCGGCTTTGCTTTTTTGCATGATTTCGCCATCACTCCAAACTGGGCGGTGTTTTTGCAGAACGCCATCGATTTCAAGCCGTTGCCTTTTCTGCTTGGTCAAAAAGGTGCTGCCCAGTGCTTAACGTCGAAACCAGGAGCGCGGGCGAAGTTCTGGCTTATTCCTCGCAATAGTGGGGCGTTTGCTGGGCAGTCGCCACGCATTCTTGATGCTCCAGATGGCTTTGTTTTTCACCACCTAAATGCTTGGGAAGAGGGTGATGAGGTAGTGGTGGAGAGCATCTACTACAGGGATTACCCCTCGATTGAGCCTGATCAGGATTTCCTCTCGATGGATTTTGATCTGATTCCTGAGGGCCAGTTGACGCGATGCCGCATCAATCTTTTAGGCAAAGGCATCGAAACCAAGCGCTTTGGCGATCGCTGTTGTGAATTTGCGATGGTCAATCCACGCCGTCAAGGATTATCTGCTCGTTATAGCTGGATGGCTGTGGCCGAGCGTGAGACCGGCTATGCACCGCTTCAGGGAATAAAGAAACTCGATCTTATTAATGGTGATAAATGTCTGTGGAGTGCGGCGCCACGAGGATTTGTCGGCGAGCCATTTATGGTGCCTCGCCCTGGTAGTGATGCTGAGGATGATGGCTGGGTGTTAGTTCAGGCCTGGAATGGTGCTAGTTGTGCCACCGAGCTGGTGATTCTCAATGCAGATGATCTAAGCGAGCAGGCCGTGTTGGAGATGCCTACACCTATTCCATATGGATTGCACGCTAGTTGGGTTGCTGCTGATTGATTTATTTAACTGAGTTCTTTGTCGAGAAAACCATCGAACTTGGCTATCTATTCGAATAAGTGTCTTTGCATATGTAGAGACTTGTTTGTTAATTATTTGCAGAACACTTTAGCCTTTGATGTTGACATCACCAAGGTTAAAGATGGAGGCTTTCTCGCCATCGACTGCCCTCCAGTCATGTTTGTTTATGTCTTGGTGATATCGATATGCAATTCATTAACACCTTGATGGCTCTAGAACGTTATATCTAAATAAGAGATCTAGATTTCTAATGGTTTTAGCTCCTGTGCGTTTGTTGTGCTCGCCATTGATGCTGGGTTGGCTTGTTGGAGCTAGTGGATTGATGGCGTTAGCAAGCACGCCTGCTCATGCTGGTGAGTTGCGATGTGATGGCACCTTGTTGCAGTTGAGCGTCCAGGAAAGAGGAGAGATGCGATCTGAGCGCTTTCGCTTTTCTCTTCAAGTGGAGGCCGAGGCTGGAACCCCATCGGCCGCGATGGATCAGCTCAATGAACGGTTGGCAACAGTTCGCAGTCGCGTGCGGTCGCTCAGCCTTGGCGAACTGCAGATTCCTGCTCCACGCAGTTACTCCACTGGAGGATCAGCTGGCAAACCTCGCCTGCAGCGGGCTACTACAAGCGTTAGCGGTGAGGTGGGGCGACCCAATTACGACGCTTTGATTCAGATCGCAGGTCGCCTGCCGGGCGTTGAGCTTCGCGGCATGTCATCCCTTGCCGAGGCGGGTAGCGCAAAGAAGCTTGAAGATGAGTTATTGCGGCGGGCTCTGCAGCAAGGCAAGCGTCAGGCTGACACCACCTCCGCGGCTCTTGGTCTCAAGCAGGTGCGCTTAATGCGTATTGATAAGCGTGGCGGTACGACGCATAAACCGTTAGTTACGTATCGAGCGGTGGCTCAAAAATTTGACCCCGGCGAGGCGCCGAAGCCGCGCCAATCGATCACATTGAATCTCGACTACTGCTTGTTTTGAAAGCAAGTGAGGAGAACATAAAGCTCGAGCTATTCAAAGGCTAAATATATTCAAAACTATGCAAGAACAGGGGGGTGAAATGTAGCGGGCATGCAATTTCGAATACAATTAATTCTCACTAGCGATATTTTACTGAGAGAATAAGAGAGCTATTGGCGGCATCAGGCAATGATATTTGCCTGATGATTCTTACTCTTTAGTCATTGGAATGGATACATGGTGGGAGGAGCAATTGCTCCAGATGATTTCAATAAAAGTTCGTGGCTTATCCATATATATTTAGATTTCTATGCTGTACGACGTAAACAAGGTGCGGGTTGTGGGCTGATGCGCTCCTATATGGATGCCATAGCCCTGAAGGTATTTAGCTTAGAATTTATTTTTTGAGATTTTCCAAGCGGATAAGCTATAACTGGAAGGCATTAAGAGATAGATATGAATAGTGAATATTGGACAAAATTTCTATGTACGGTTTTTATGGTTCTACTGGGAGTGATCTCTATGGGGCTAGTGGTTTGGATAGGGATCTTTTATGGATGGGGTATATTTTCGGTAGATAGCGTGGATCTATTTGATTAGCAGAGCCTTAACCTTGATTTTTTGCTAGGAGCCTAAAAGCCAAGTAGACCAGCAACAGAGTATTTACGCGTATGACATATCACTAGAGGGAACGCGCCTAGCTTCCCTTAAGTGTAAGTTGGAAAAATATCACTGTTCTAGATAGTCCTTGAGCAATAGCAATGATTCCTACCCAAATACATAAAGGACAGTGTGGGAAAGTCATTGATCACCTCTTGTGCCTACATTTATTATGGAGAGTGATAGCCCTAGGTGGAGGTCGATTATAATTATGTAACTAATCAAGCCAGCCAGGAACTGTTTAAAGCCGTTAATACCACAAACAGGATGGGTCTATGACGGAAATATTAATGCGATTGTGGTCAAGCCAATACAAAGCTAGGCACCTAGGCATTCAATCTTTCTAAACTTTCAAGGTAAGTTCTGATAGTTGAATGTTGAAAGTCGTTTTTGATAGATGGTTGGAAAGATTAAACCTTTTAGCTAGAACACTATGGTCACTATTTAAGTAGACTAGCTGTAGGCTGCATACACCTATGAATAATCCAAGGTCATTCCTGATACTGTTGACACTTTGTTTCATTGTTGGGTGTGGCAGCCCTGGTGTGGGTCTAGGCGATAAGGACTTCTACAAGGAGTTTGAAGAATGTGGAGTCGGAGAATGCAATGAAGATATTGATCACGCTGGCTTTCCACCAGATGGTCTCTAGGTTTTCTTTTGACCTGATAACCACAAGAACATTCTTTTTTTGGTATAGACCTAACAGATGAGTAGATAAAAACTATTTAGATATATGGCAGATTAAAAAGAAATCAACGAATAAATAAGTTAGTAAATGCCTGAGGATGACCTTCAAGCTATTGAGTAGAATTGGAAGTGAGGAATTGACTTTGATTTCATGGATAGGTAGGAATTGATAGGATAGATTGAGGGGGAAATGTAATCAGAGGTTGATAGCCAATGCCTGGCAAACTATTCTTTAATAATCAAGCTGCTACCAGCCTTTCCTCCATTTTATCTTTACTCCATCTTGTTCAAGAAGGTTCGATGGTAATCCGTTATAAACCATAGTCACCTCGTTCTCGATCTCATCTTGAATATCCCAACTATCAACCTCAACTACGCAGCTAATGATGATTATGTGGTCGTATCTATCTGGTATATCTACTCCTCTTTCTGAATCTTCATCTATAAATTTCTTCAGGTTATTGTCTTCAATACATTTGTTTGTCAGGTAAATACGACCACTGTTTTTGTAGCTAACATAGGACACACCCTTGTAGATCAGGACATCAGGTTCCATGCCGTCTCCTTTTTTCCATAGAATTTCTTGTTCCATAGTTATTTGGCAAAGACGAGATAATCGCCACCACTTGGATTGCCTACTACAACTTCATCTGTGAAGGTGAAGCCATCATCAGATACTTCTGGAGAATGACTCTCGTCTATGAAACGAGATTCCCAATCAACTATGGTAATAACTCCAATATCCTTTAAGTCAGAGATGAGCTTGTCTTCTATTTCGCAGCCAAAGTAAACCTCTTCCAGCCAGGTTTGTAGTTTGGAATTGCTCTGTTGTTCTTCCATTCCCTTGGCTATTTATCGAAGAAGTTTACCTCAGTAATCAGTGTTTTCAAGTCCAACTTTCTTCCGCTACATATATTGTTTAGATATTGATATTGGCGATTGTGTGTTAGTCGGAACAAATTCTTTAAGATAATAAACAATCAAGTCCTAACACTTGATCAAGTGTTGGCATAAGAAGTGCTTGAAGTGATTTCAGGTTGAACCCGTATAACAACGTGGATCGTATTGAATTATCCCGTAAATCCCCATAAGATGATTTAATCTGTGTCCTATCAGTAGGTTTGGATCAGACACAGTGCCTGTTGACAACAATATGAGTAGATCTTTCCCGTGCCAGTTGACCGAGGTTGTTAAGAGCTGTTCGTTGATCTCTCTTTATTCTTAACTTGCAAGATCTGCTATTTCTTGCCTCAGTTTATGGCTTGCAATGCTTTTCTGAACGCTGGTATTGATTTGATTACGTCAGAACTGCTGGCGATTCAGAGGGGTCTGTAAGTAACTGGCTCAGCTCTGGTTCGAGAGCATTGAAGGCACGGCCGCGATGACCTAACCGCGCTTTAGCAACCTTTTCCATTTCGGCAAAGGTCTGGCCTACTTCTGGCACGTAGAAAACTGGGTCGTAGCCAAAGCCCCCCTCTCCTCTTGGTGTCTTCAGAATCATGCCGGGGCATTCCCCCTCGACTTCAAGCCGGATCTTGCCGCTTGGATCTGCTACAGCTAGAGCAGCAGTGAAATGGGCACTGCGATCAGAGCTTTTGGCAGCTTCGAGTTCGTTCAGTAGCCGTGCAATTCGGGCCTCATCGTTTTCGGCATAGCGTGCTGAATGCACCCCTGGTGCGCCATTTAGGGCGGCAACACTTAGGCCGGAGTCATCGGCTAAGGCCCATTGGCCAGTGGCTGCGGCTACTGCAGTGGCTTTGATGCGGGCATTTGCTGAGAAACTACTACCTGTCTCCTCCACATGGAGACCAGTGGGTTGGGGCCTGATCTCCAGAGGTATGTGGGCTAGCAGGTTGCTGAATTCGCGGATCTTGCCGGCATTGCCGCTGGCAATTATCAGTATTCGCTTTGAGATTTGAGAACTGCTCATATTTGTTCTGCCAGTTGCTTTGCCCAGTTCAGTGCTGCCTTTACGTCTCCTTCGCAGGGGGCTTCGCAGTAGATCCTCAGCAGGGGTTCGGTGCCGGAGAAACGCAGCATCAACCAGTGGCTAGGGCCAATTCGTAACTTCACACCATCTGTTTTGATCACCTCCTGAACAGGTTGATCAGCAACTGTGCTGGGTGGGGTTTCATTCAGCAGGACTTCTAGCCTTTGTCGTGAGGCCATATCAGCAAGGCGTAGATCGACACGGTCGTAATGACTACCCCCTCCGCAACGTTCTTGCAGAACTTGTAGGCGTGCGCCGAGGGGTAGCCCACCTTCAACAAGTGCTTCCAGTATCAGTAGGGCTGCGAATAGGGCATCGCGTTCAGGCAGGTGCATTCCGAAGCCCACCCCTCCTGATTCTTCGCCACCTACCAGGACGTCACCTTCCAGCATTTCTGCTGCGATGTATTTGAAGCCCACTGGGAGTTCGAGAACCTCCCGGCCCAGGTCTTCTGCTACCAGCCGCATTAAATCGGAACCGCTTACTGTTTTGACTACACAGCCAGGGAGTTGACGGGCCCTCACTAAGTGGTCGATCAGCAGGGGCATTAGTAGCTGGGTGCTACAGAAGTGTCCAGCTTCATCTACGGCTGCGATTCGGTCGCCGTCACCATCGAACACCAGCCCAACGGCTGGTTGACCTGCGGCGCTGGATGCCTTGACGGCTGCAATTAGCTCGCTCAGGTATGGAGCCAGGGGTTCGGGAGGGTGACCGCCGAAAAGGGGATCGCGCTGGCTGCGAATTTCCTTTACCAGGCCCTGGTGGTTTGAGTCCAGTAGCTCCGACATACAGCCCGATGCTGAACCGTGCATCGGATCGACGATGACCTTTAGGCCCATCATCTGTAGACCATCGATCAGGGCAGTTAGATCGAGTTTGTCTCGCAACCCCTCGAGATGCTCTTGTCGGCCATCAAATCTCTTGGTGACTCCATTTATCGGTATTGATATACCCCCGGCAGCGAGGCGTTGCTCCACAGCTGCGGTGAAAGAGCTTTCTACCGAGCCGCCAAAGGTTCCCTTGATTTTTAGTCCTAGCCACTCTGGAGGGTTGTGGCTGGCTGTGATAACCAAGGCCCCTAGGGCTTGGTGTTTGACAACTGCCCAACTACAAGCTGGTGTAGGAACTGCTGTTTCGGTAAGTAGTGGCTCCAGCTCACAGCCGCGAACGGCGGCGGCAATTGCCTCGGCCATTTCTGGAGCCAAAAAGCGACGGTCGTAGCCGATAATTATTTTGCGGCTATTAAGTCCTGCGGGGGCGCGGTAGGCCAACTCTTGAGCTGCTGCTGCTGCAACGGACAACAGCCGTTCCACAGTGATGTCTACGCCGAGTACTCCGCGCCAACCGTCGGTACCGAAGTGGATGGGGGCCGCAGCCAGCGGCAGAGGGGCCGAAGCCATAGATGATGAAGCGATGGACTGGATCTAGCAGGCGGGCGCCGTAACGTCGGCTGATGGGTGCCACCCCTTGCTCCGCCAACGTGCTTACTGATCGCTTATTGCGTAGTTGGGTGCGCTGTCGTCGTAGGGCCTGGCTAGATCGTTATGGCGATGGAGAGCAAAGGCTGTGGACGGCCCATCGCACGTTGCAACTCGATGATCAACAGCGTAATTTTGTTGCCTTATTACCGCGCAAACCTGGTCGGGGTCTTGACGCTTGTAGCCAAGGAGCAGCCGGTGTGGTGGGGTTGCGGCTTAAGGGCCTGGGGCCTGCTGGGCAGTCGCTGGAGGCTCATCCGCCCTTGCTGCAGCGGGTGGAAGGGCGAAGTCGTTGGGGTGCCTTCGCTTATCGTCCGGTGCTTGCACGCCAGGGCCGACGGTTAACCAGGGAACATCGTTTGACTTTGGCTCTGGTTGGCCGCTTACTAGAAACGCTTCAGGAGGCGCCTGTTGTTGAAGGACTGGCCGTAGCTGGAGCTGGTCGCGGCCTTCATATTGAGCGAGTCCCCTTAACGGGGGGGCTGCAGCGTCAGCTTGCGGATGCACTAGCCAAGCTGGCGGGCGACCTTGCTCTGAGCGAGCCTCCGCCCTTAGTTGCAGATCGGCGGAAGTGCAAGCTTTGTTCTTGGCGTGGTGTTTGCGATGCCGTGGCTGCGGCAGAGGGCCACCTCAGTGAGGTAAGTGGCATCGGCCATCGTCGTCGGCAGATGCTTCAGGAGTTGGGGGTCCTTGGTTTGCGCGACTTGGCGGCAGTAGATCCGGGTGATCTTGGTAGCCGTTTGCAGCGTTTCGGTGAGCAGCACGGTGAGGTTGCTCATCAGCTTGTTGCTCAGGCTCGAGTCCAGCGTGATGGCAGTTGCGAGCGCTTGGATCCTTCTCCAGCTCTACCGGAATTAGTAAATGCACCTGGCGTGTTGCTGTACGACATCGAATCTGATCCAGATGCTCGCGATGATTTTCTGCATGGTTTTGTTTGGCTGGGGCGTAGGCCAGATGGCAGTTGGGATTTACAGGGTGCGAAGTATCACCCCTTTCTGGTGCTTTATGAACACGGCGAGGCATCTGGCTGGCAGAGGTTGCAACGCATGCTGAAGAGTTACCCCGATTGGCCAGTGATGCATTACGGCGAAACGGAATCTCTCAACCTTCTGCGTATGGCTCAGCGGCAAGGAGCAGAAGAGACCGAGCTGACTGCTTTGCGTCTACGCCTGATTGATGTGCATGACCGGGTGAGACGTTATTGGCGTTTGCCTTTAAACAGCTATGGGCTCAAGAGCGTGGCCAGTTGGCTGCACTTTCGTTGGCATCAGGTGGGTGTGGATGGTGCTCAAGCATTGCTTTGGTGGCGCCAGTGGCGTGGTTCTGGTCCTAGGGCTCGAGGTAGTTCCCATTCATTGCGCTGGATCTTTGAGTACAACCACGATGATTGCCTTGCCACTTGGGCCGTAGCGGCATGGCTGTTGAAGCAAGATCAGATGTTGAAGCAAGATGAGAGTTTGAAGCAAGACGGGTAGTCGGCATCGTCAAGGCTCTTTAGGCACTCCTTTATGGAGCCTCAAATCCCCTAGGAATGGAGAGGCGCACTTTTGTTGAGTCTTCCGCCTCAAATAGTTCAGGCTCTGCTAGCGACTGATGACGCACCAATGCAAGGCCAAGACTGCCTGTTGACTCTGGGTCTGGCATCGCTGAAGTAATCACGCCGGCGCGATTGCTGGCACCTTGCTTGGGTCGACGAGTAATCAGCTTCTGGCCTACGGCAATCGGGCTATCTGCCTGCCAATAGCGCAGTTGTTGTTTGATACCCCCGCTGTTGGCCAGTTTGGCCAAAGTTTCTTGCCCCAAGTAGCAGCCTTTGCTGAGACTCACCCATGCTGCAAGTCCCAGCTCAAATGGGTTGGTGTCGCCATTGATTTCTCCAGGTTCAAGGGGTAAGCCTTGCTTGAGCCGCCAGCGTTCTACCTGCTCTGTATTGGCTTGCTCCATCGCAGCCCAGTGTTTTGGCAGAGGTTCGTCTGCCAGCAGCAAGCTCACTTGCGGAGCTTGCCCTGGCTTTAGTTGGGCCAGTGTCTGCAGTCGTCTAATTGTGTTGATGGGTTGCAGACGAACCTGATCTGCAGGGAAGATCACCTGTTCAAAACCCTTGGCTACGGAATTGCCATTGCCGGTGAGCACAAGCACATCGGCACCATCTTTATCCAGCCGGATTTCTAACAGCGCCCGCAGCCTTCCTGTGGCGCTGAGCCAGCAGCTGCGAAGTAGGGAGTCTTTCTCGGCAGCCATTAAATCGGCACTGGTCTGGCCATGAAGAAACTTTTGACTACCAGAACCCTCCAGCCTCAATAGGGGCAGCAGTGCATCCCAACGTTGGTTGTTCGAGTTGCTCATGCTTCCAGCTTTTTGGCTCGCTCAGCCACCTGCTTGAGCTCAAACAAGCTGACAAGCTCTAGCTCAGCAGTCTTTAAGAACTCATCGCCACCTTCTTGGCGATCCACAATTGTGACCACTCGCTTTACTACATATCCAGCCTCACGTAGTTGTTGCACTGCTTTTAGGGATGATCCGCCTGTGGTGACTACATCTTCCAGCACGGTGATGTGTGCACCGCTGTGAGGTAGCGGTCCTTCCAGCCAGGCACCTGTGCCATGGCCTTTGGCTTGCTTGCGCACGATCAGGGCATTGAGGCTGCGACTCGCTTGTGCTGCTGCCATTGCAACTGCACTCACAAGCGGGTCCGCGCCGAGGGTAAGGCCAGCTACAGCAACAGCATCAGGCTCCACATGTTCGAGTAGAGCAAGACTGAGTAGCTCTAGACCCGATCCACTTAGGCTCACGGGCTTGCAATTCACGTAGTGGTTGCTTTTGCGACCGGAGGCCAGGGTGAAGTCACCATGGCGGTAGGCCTCTCGGGCTAGTCGGTTGAGCAGCTCATCGCGGCAGGCCTCCGCCGTGGGGGGAAGAGGGCTCATTGGGCTGGTGTCTCAGGGATTCATTGCCTAGTTTGCGCTTAGTCGTGCTCATTGCTGCTATGGCTCGGGTGTGTTTCCAAAAGCAGATGCTTATCGGTATGGCCCTGGCGACACCATTGCTAGTTACTGAAGCTGTTGGTGGCTTGGCTTGGGGGCGGCCTGTTGTTTGCACTACGACCCTTGAAGCCCCGAGCCCTTCTGACTCAGCTGTATTAACAAATCGAGAATTGTCCGAATCGCCTATGGGCCCCGTTGAGGTGACCACTTGTGAGCCGATGGAATCCACTACCAACTTGGTGGAGAATCGTTTTTACAGTTGGACTGCTCCCTATGCCAGGGGGGTTGATGTGTTCCATCAGCTCACGGATTTGCTCGGAATTGCTGTGGCGGGTAAGCAGGGAAATCGCTTGATGGGATTTGGTTTCCCTGATCAGACGATTAGCTGGGATGGTTCTGCTTTACAGAACACCTACGAGGTGCTTTTGGAGCAGCAGAGTTCTGCTTTGCTTTGGCGCACTGTTGATATATCAAGTGGTTTTGATAGCAGCCTTGCCGGTGGTGGTCTTTCAGAATTTGTCATTCAGGAGGATGTGCCTGAAACTAATGTGGCGCCTGAGTCCTTCACTCCTGTCCGCGGCATGTGGTAGATCCGTGGCTAAGGGGGTCTAGCAATCTGGTGAATGCAGCGAACTCATAATTCGCCTAAGGCGAGTTCGATCCTCGCGACCCCCATTTCCCCTTTTTGATGCGTTTGCTTCTCCTGGTTGTATTGCTGGCTTTGCCTGCTTTCTTTGCGGCAGGAGAGGTTGCCTTGTTGCGGCTGCGGCCAAGTCGAGTGCAGGTTTTAGTGGAAGAGGGGCACCCTGGCGCTCTTGCTGTGCATCGTCTTCAGCGCCGCTTGAGAAGAGCGTTGATGGTGTCACAGTTGGGTGTAATGCTTGCTTTGGTGGCCCTGGGCTGGGTTGGCCATGGTGTTGCCCATCGCTGGTGGCCATTGACCGATGCAGCGAGTCGTTGGCTGGATGGCGGGCTTTTTTTGTTAATTGTGGTGCTAGCTACCTTGTTGGCTGGTTTGCTCCCGAAGGCCTGGGTACTGAATCGTCCGGAGGCTGCAGCTCTCAGATTGGCTCCGCTGTTGGAGGCGGTAATGCATGTGCTTGCTCCACTTCTGGCACTGTTGGAAGCCGTCGCTTCTATGTTGCTGCGGCTGGTTGGCCTGAGTGCACATTGGGATTCTTTAGTGCCTGCATTGTCTGCCGGTGAGCTGGAATCGCTGATCGAAATCGGAGGTGTCACAGGCCTACGCCCTGATGAGCGCAATATCCTCGAGGGCGTGTTCGCTTTGCGTGATACGCAAGTGAGAGAGGTTATGGCACCTCGTTCCGGCATGGTTACCTTGCCTTTGGAGGTGCGCTTTGCTGAGTTGATGCAAGTGGTGCATAGCACCCGTCATGCGCGCTTCCCAGTGATCGGTCAGTCCCTCGATGATGTTCGGGGCGTGCTTGATCTACGTCAATTGGCGGAACCTATCTCTCGTGGTGCCTTGCAGGCCGATTCATCGCTGGAGCCTTTTTTGCAACCAGTTGTGCGAGTTCTTGAGACCAGCACCTTGGCAGAACTGTTGCCGATAATTCGCAGTGGACAGCCTTTGCTACTTGTGGTTGATGAACATGGCGGTACCGAAGGATTGGTAACAGTTGCAGATCTCACTGGTGAGATCGTTGGCGATGAGCTTCAGGTTGATGATGATGAGCCGGATCTTCAGCCCATTGAGGGTCAGGCAGACACCTGGATGGTTGCAGGGGATCTGGAGATCATCGAGCTCAACCGACAGCTGAATTTGGAGTTACCTGAAGCTGATGATCACCACACATTGGCAGGTTTTCTGCTCGAAAAGTTGCAACACATCCCTTCGGTCGGAGAGGCTTTGCGGTGCAACGGTCTGCAGTTGGAAATCGTAGAGATGAAGGGGCCGCGTATTGAGCGGGTGCGACTGATTCTCCCCAGCCACGATCATTCTGCTGATTGATCACCGATAATTTCCCGATGCGCCATGGCCTATCGATGACCAATCCCATGGTTCCGGTGAAGGTAGGGGTGATAGGAATCGGCAATATGGGCTGGCATCACGCTCGTGTGTTGAGCTTGCTCAAGGATGCGGATCTGGTGGCGGTTGCTGATCCAGACCCTAAGCGCGGTCAGTTGGCCACTGAACAGTTTGGTTGTGCTTGGTTTCCGGACTACCTCAGCTTGCTGAGCGAGGTTGAGGCCGTTTGCATTGCTGTGCCTACGTTGCTTCATCACAGCGTGGGGATGACCTGCTTGGAGGCAGGTCTGCATGTGTTGATCGAAAAACCGATCGCGGCAAGCCAGGAGGAAGCCGCTGCTCTGATAGCAGCGGCAAGTAAGGCTGGAAGGCTCTTGCAGGTTGGTCATATCGAACGCTTTAACCCTGCTTTTCGAGAGTTAATAAAGGTGGTGGAGAGTGAGGAGGTTGTGGTCCTTGAGGCACGTCGTCATAGTCCTCATGCTGATCGAGCCAACGATGTGTCGGTGGTGCTTGATCTGATGATCCATGACCTCGACTTGGTCCTTGAGCTGGCGGGGGCTCCCGTGGTGGGCCTAGCTGCAGCAGGAGGACGTACTGCTGAGGGACCGATCGATTACGTCAATGCCACGCTTGGCTTCAGTAATGGTGTAGTAGCTAGCCTCACGGCTAGCAAGATGAGCCATCGCAAAATCCGTAGTCTCAGTGCGCATTGTCGAGGCAGTCTTGTTGAAACCGATTTCCTGAATCACACCCTTCATATTCATCGCCGTGCGCATGAGTCGTACTCAGCTGATCACGGCGAGTTGTTGTATCGCAATGACAGCTTTATCGAAGAGGTCAGCACTACTTCTATCGAACCTCTTTATGCCGAGTTGGAGCATTTTCTGCAGTGTTTGCGAGGTCGTGAGACTCCAGCTGTTGATGGTGAGCAGGCTTCGCGTGCGCTCCGACTGGCTGACCTGATTGAGCATGCTGTTGAGCACCCCAGCATGGGACTTTCCTTGGCAGAACCAATCTGAGTTATTTGGGGATTATTAGCTCAATACTTTTGCCTTGTTGGTCGCAATCTTTTCGCTTGTTTCTTTAACTGGTTTGGGTTCTCTTTGGTTTAATTTTGGCCCTTTCGACGTTGACTTTTGGCTCCACCTTTGGGTTTCACCTTGAAGAGAACTAAATTTTTAGCCTCAGCTTTTTCGCCGATGGAAACAACCATTACTGGACCTGGCGATCATTACCGTCGCAGTGTGCTGGGGGTACCTGTGGATGCATGTCGCGATGTTTGGGCGGCGGTTTTAGGTCTGCATGCTCGCGGTGGTGGCCAGATCGTTACTCTCAATGCGGAGATGACGATGGCGGCTAGGGAGAATCCAAAGCTAGGAGATGCGATTACGGCGGCAGACCTGGTCATTCCTGATGGTGCTGGTGTGGTTTGGGCTCTGCGCCGTCAGGGGGTATTGGTAGCGCGCAGCCCGGGAATAGAACTGGCGCGTTTGTTGTTGTCCTATGCCGAGGCCCACGATTGGAAGGTGGCTCTCGTGGGGGCGGCGCCGGAGGTTATGGATCGGTTGAGGTTGGAGCTAAAGCAGGACCTGCCAGCTCTTCGACTGGTGATGTCTTCGCATGGTTACCAGCCTCCAGAGGCTTGGCCAGGCCTGGAAAGGCAGTTGAGAGCTTTGCGCCCTGATCTTGTGCTTGTGGCATTAGGAATTCCCCATCAAGAAACCTGGATACCCCGAGTTCGGCAGGGTTGTCCAGGCCTTTGGATGGGCGTGGGGGGCAGCTTTGATGTATGGGCTGGCGTTAAAAAAAGGGCCCCCCTTTGGATGGGTCGTTTACAGCTCGAATGGCTCTATAGGCTGTTTAAAGAGCCCACAAGATGGCGTCGCATGCTCAGCCTGCCTGCTTTCGCTTGGCAGGTGTGGAGGCGAGGGGGAAAACCTGGAAATTAATGATTTAGCGGAAACCAACAGAGGCTTGCCACACAAAGACAAGCAGGAAGAAGAAGATGGGTATTAGTGGAAGAACATCCACGGCAGGTGCGTAAGCCTGGTAGGCCTCTGGCAGTTGAGCCAATAGATCGAGTGTGAAGGCTGCCATCCTTAAAAGATCATCGGCGTTTCAAGGACGTTACCACGTGTGATGTGCCGCTGAGCCAGGCTGCCAAGGAGCGAAATCCTCTGAAAAACAGCCATCTTGGATTGCATGGCTAATCGCCGTGGTGAATCTGATCAATTGGGTGAGGTTGTGCAGGCTCAGAAGTGTTAGCCCAAGGAGTTCTTCGCTACGAATCAGGTGATGGAGATAAGCGCGGCTGTGATGTCGGCAGGCAGTACAGCTACAGCTGCTATCGAGGGGAGTGTGGTCTTGACGAAAGCGGGCATTGCGCAAATTCCAGCGCTCGCCAGCCACGAGTGCTGTGCCATGTCTTCCTAGTCGGGTAGGTAGTACGCAGTCGAATAAATCGATGCCACTTGCGACGGCAATCGCAATTTCTCGGAGGGTGCCAATACCCATTAGATAGCGGGGACGATCCTGCGGCAGCAGCGGAGATACCTGGCGCACGATGCGATGAATTTCCTCTACCGGTTCGCCAACGCTTACGCCACCGATGGCTATGCCAGGCAGATCAAAGCTGGCGACAGCCCGAGCACTTTGCTCTCTTAGGTGGGGGTAACAGCCTCCCTGCACAATGCCAAATAGGGCTTGATCTGAACGTTTATGGGCGTTTAAGCAACGTTCAAGCCATCTATGGGTGCGCTGGCAGGCAGCCTCCACATCGCTTTCGCTTGCTGGGTATGGCGGGCATTGATCGAAGGCCATCGCTACATCAGCGCCGAGGGCCATTTGGATATCGATGGCTCGTTCTGGCGTGAGTTGGATTTGGCTGCCATCGCGGGGGTTGCGGAAAGTGACCCCGTGATCATCAATACGATTAAGGCTCGCCAGACTGAACACTTGGAATCCACCTGAGTCTGTAAGCAGTGGGCCGTTCCAACCCATGAAGCGGTGCAGCCCGCCGGCCTCTGCCACTATCCCTTCGCCTGGTTGTAGGTGCAGGTGATAGGTATTTGCCAACACCATTTGAGCACCGGTGTCGGCTAGTTGAGTAGCTGAAACCCCTTTCACCGTGCCTAGCGTGCCCACCGGCATAAAACGCGGAGTTGATACAGATCCATGCGGCGTACGAAAGCAGCCGACGCGAGCACTCGTGTGGGGGCAGTTGGCGCTGATTTGGAAATCAAACACGGGCAGTGGTAAGGCGATGCTGCAGCGACAGGCGGCATCAGGCCGTTCCTGACCCTACGTTGGGATTTGCCTTCGAATGGGGCTTGGAGATTTTGCCTGCTGCCTCTTGGCTCCGGGACTTGGCTGGAGCATGGGTTTTCTATTCCGTTTTGCCTGCTTGGCCTGTGCTGAAGCCGAGATTTGAGCGGATTGCTCGCTTTGCTCCCTGGATTGGATTAGTGCTGGGAGGGCTGCAGTCTTTATTTTGGCTGATCTTGACCCATGCACATTGGCCGGCGGCGGCGGCGGCACTTTTGGTGATAGGGCTGGGTGCCTGTCTCACGGGTGGTCTTCACCTTGATGGATTGATGGATACGTTCGATGGCCTGGCGGCTGGCCCTGCACGTTGTCTGCAGGCGATGGAAGACAGCCGTGTCGGCGCTAGTGGAGTGCAGGCTCTGCTTGTGGTCGTATTGCTTCAGATTGCGGCCTTGATTCGGCTTGGTCCCCTAGCCCCTTTGGCTTTGCCAATTGCTGCTTTTTGGGGACGTTGTGCCCCTCTTTGGGCCATGGGTCGCTTTTGTTACTTGCGTGAGGGATCTAGCGGGACTGCATCTTTTCATCGCCGTTACAACCAGGGTTGGCGGGAATCATGGCCAGCATTGCTGGTGTTGCTTGTTGCATTAACTCTTTTGTCATCCTTATGGATGGGGGAGTGGCCAAGTCTGATGGCCTTGATAGTTGGAATCGGGGCCGGCATATTGCCAGCGGTTTTGGTTCCTGAACTGCTTGGACGCCGCTTAGGTGGTCACAGTGGAGATTCTTACGGTGCGTCGTTGGTGCTAGTGGAAACAGTCATGCTTCTGTTGTTGGCGGGGTTATTGCCGGCAGTTTGAGTAGAAAGGCATTTCCCTTATTTGGCAGGGTTGGGTCGAGACTTGCTGGCGAGGAGATCAGCTCTAGCGAGCCTCCCAGTTGTTCAGCAAGTTGACGCCCTAGGGCTAGGCCCAGGCCACTGCCGGAGCAATCGGCACTGTTTTGGCCTCGAATGCCTCGGTTGAAAATCCGTTTGCGATCTTCCTTGGCAATTGGGTTGCCACCATCCCAGACACATATTCCGCTTTGCTGTAGATGAATGCCTATTGCACTGCCTGTGGGGCTGTAACGGAACGCATTTTCCAGCAGGTTGGCAATGATTTCTGCTACTACTCCATCTCCTGATGGACGCTGCTGATCAGTCCAGGCAGGCCATTGGGAGGGTCCATGCCAGGGGCGCCCTTGCAGGGTTGCTGTAGCTGCGGCGCGTTCAATTAGTGGTTTCAGTAAAGACCTGAGACTGAGATCAGTGGCTTGCGGCAGTAATGGAGGCAGCAGTAATGGGGCCTTAATGCCTGGTTGGATGTACAGATTGTCCTGACCGATCTGGTCGAGGCTGGAGATGTAGCGATCAAGTTGTGCCTGCTCGCTTAGTAGACCTTTCACTAAGGTGCTGTTGCGACTGTCGGGCTCAAGGCGTTTCATTAACAGTTGGGCATAGGTGCGAAGCGCGGCAAGTGGATTACGCAGTTGATGCACCATTAGGCTTATTTGTTCGCGCTGCTCTGCCAGCTCCTTGCGCAGCCTGTTGCGGTCGAGCTCAAGACTTAGGCACTGGGTAAGGGCACCCGCGGTGGCCTGCAGGCGCCGGTCTAGGCGAGCGGGCCAGGCTGGTGCAGTTAGGAGTTTTTCGGCTCTTAGTACTCCTAGAAGGATCGTCCCTTCTTGAAGGGGGTACCAGCGTCGATCAGGGGAGGGGGCACGAAGCTCTGGGTCTGCTTCAACCGGTGGCAGGGAGTTGTTTTTTGTTGAGGGCCACTGACTTACGGCTTCTAGGCTGGGTGGCTGCCCGTCTTTGGTTTGAGCTACATAGACCACAAGTTGGGCTAGGGGAGCTTCCGCTTCGAAGCTGCTGAGCTGTTGCTGCGCCAGATTTAGGAACCGGTTCGACAGCTGCATGGCAATCGATGTGCGGATGAACACCGATACCAATAGGCAGATCGGACCCGCAAGTTGAAAGTTAGGAGAAAAGTATTAAAATCGGAGAACCGACTACTAAAAGCCGCCTCGCTAAGAGGCGGAAGCCCGAAGTCGGACTCAGCAGAGGTTGCACAAATCGTGCCACCAAAGCTACAGCAGAGGTAGATGCGCCCTCTGTTGTGCGCCGGTCCTAGGCCGGCCATATAGAAAGTGATCCGTCAGGGTGTTGTTGCAGTGCGGCTACTCCTTGTCTCCGGCTTTCTGAATATTGGGCATCGCCATGTTCATGCTTTTTGTTTGAACAGCATTTAGTGGACGGCTTTAAGCCGCCCCGTTCCCATCTCCATCGCACTCCTTTAAAGGAGTTTCCCGTTTATGTCTAAGAAGCGCAAGCGGATCAGCCGCAGACGATTAGCTGGTCAACGGGTGTTGGCTCATGTGCCTACTTTTCATCTCGAAACTGGTGAACACAAGCCTGTGACGGCAGCTCGTCGCTACATCGCGGAATCAGGTTTGGTCTCACCGGCGATCCTTAATGTTCGTCGTAACGAGCACACTACTGACCGATTCTTTTGGGGCGAGAAAGGACTATTTAGTGCCCAATATGCCGAAGAGAACCATTTTCTCTTCCCTTCTTTGCGCTTAATCGTTGATTCTGTTGGTGAAGAGACCATGTTTGAAGGTCTTGAGCTGACATCCGACGATTGGGAGGAGATTGAGGAGTATGAGTACGCCTTCGTTTGAAGGCATTGGGATTGCTTAGTGGAACCAGGAGCTAAGAGCTTGCTGCATCCGGGGGATCAACTCTCCCGGAATGCCATGGCCCCCATCGAAGTTCACCAGCGTCATTTCAATGTTGCTGGTTTCTAGTCCTAGATCCCTGATTAGTTGTTCGCAGGCGCTGTAGGGGACTACCTCGTCTTGACGGCCATGCATTAGCAGCACGGGTGGTCGTTTGCTTGGGGCCATCCAGTTTGGATGAGGGTATGCGCTGCAGCAGATCAGGCCTGCGAGAGGCAGATCACAACCACTTGCTAGGGCCATTGCGCCTCCCTGGGAGAAACCCAGCAGGGCAGTTGCTTGTAATGGAATCTCAGGGGTCTCCAGTGCTTTCAAGCGAGCTTGTAGGTGGCAGACCGCATCTGGAACTGCTGCCCAGTCGGCTGGGAAGAGTCCATACCATTGCCGCCCAATACCGTGAGGGTGCAGTTGTGGTGCTCGCAGGGCAACGCGCTCTACGGGCTTATCGATGCCTTGGCAGAGCTCTCGGCCGAGGGATAGCAAGTCGTCAGCATCGGCCCCCCAGCCATGGAGCAGCACTAGTCTGTGCTGAGACCCTGTGGGAATCTCGCGCAGAAGGTCAGGGTCATTGTTCACGCAAGTAGCCGTATCGCTACTGCGTAGGTTGGCCCAAGCAATGCCTCTCGTCTCTGCTGCCATGGCTCCCATTGCTTTGTTGAGCGTTTCAGATAAACAAGGTCTTGTGCCTTTTGCAGAAGCCTTACATCACATTCATGGCTTTCAGCTGCTCTCTAGTGGCGGCACAGCCAAGGTGCTTGAGGAGGCTGGTTTGTCAGTGACGCGAGTGGCTGAGCACACAGGCGCTCCGGAAATTCTTGGTGGAAGGGTTAAGACTCTCCACCCTCGCGTTCATGGCGGCATCCTGGCGATGCGCGGTGATCCTGTGCATGAGCTTGATCTGCAGCAGCAGCAGATTCCCTTAATCGACGTGGTTGTGGTGAACCTTTATCCGTTTCGGGAAACAGTTGCCAATCCTCAGGTGAGTTGGGAAAAAGCAATTGAGAATATCGACATCGGAGGCCCAGCAATGGTTCGGGCGGCAGCAAAGAACCATGCTCATGTGGCTGTGCTGACTAGGCCGAATCAGTACGACAAATTTTTAGTGGCCTTGACCGATGGTAGGGGTGAAGTTGATGGAGGGCTTCGTCGAGAGTTTGCCCTTGAGGCTTTTGAGCACACTGCTGCTTATGACGTTGCCATCAGCCGTTGGATGGGGGGGCAGTTGGCCGAGGCCACTTCCCCTTGGCTTGAGGCTCTCCCTTTAAAGCAGAAGCTGCGCTATGGCGAGAATCCCCATCAGCAGGCAGCTTGGTATAGCGCTCCGAAGCAGGGTTGGGGTAGTGCCATGCAGTTGCAGGGCAAGGAGCTCAGCACCAATAACCTGCTCGATTTGGAGGCGGCTCTGGCCACCGTTCGGGAGTTTGGATATGGCATGGATGGGGCTTGCCCCGCTGCTCAACATGCTGCTGTGGTGGTTAAGCACACCAATCCTTGTGGTGTCGCGATTGGCAACAGCGTGGCATCGGCTTTGAATCGGGCATTAGATGCAGATCGAGTGAGTGCTTTTGGGGGGATCGTGGCTCTGAATGGATTGGTGGATGCTGCTACTGCTCGGGAGCTCACCAGTTTGTTTGTGGAGTGTGTAGTAGCGCCAGGATTTGAACCAGAAGCTCGGGAAATCCTTGCCAATAAAACCAGTCTTCGAGTGTTGGAATTAGCTCCAGCCGCGATTGATGCGGCTGGTCGTGATCACATTCGCACCATCCTCGGGGGTGTGCTGTTGCAGGAACAGGATGATCAACTTATTGATCCCATGGCTTGGACTGTGGCTAGCCAACGCTCACCTACTTCTGAAGAGAATGAAGATCTCACCTTCGCCTGGCGATTAGTTCGTCACGTGCGCTCTAACGCCATCGTGGTGGCCCGTGCGGGACAGAGTCTTGGGGTTGGAGCAGGGCAGATGAACCGTGTAGGTGCAGCTCGTTTGGCCCTTGATGCTGCGGGTGATCAGGCTAGGGGTGCCGTGCTGGCTAGCGATGGCTTTTTCCCCTTTGATGACACAGTGCGCCTTGCGGCCAACCATGGCATAAGTGCTGTTATTCAACCTGGTGGAAGTAAGCGTGATAGTGATTCAATTGCGGCGTGCGACGAGCTTGGTCTTGCGATGGTGTTAACCGGCAAGCGCCATTTCTTGCACTAAGTACGTAAGTTGATATTTAAAAAGTTGATAGTTATCTCTGTAGATTATTGTCCTGTGCTCGAGTTATATTATCGCTTTATATTTTAACTTTATTTATCTCGTTGATAAGTTTTGTCCTTACTGAATCTGCCTTGGCTCTGTTTCTTGCGGCCAGAGAAAATTTGCCCGGGCCTGCGCAAACGAAGTAAAAGAAAGTAGTAGCGTAAATTCCTGAAAGTTCAAAGGCATAGCTATGGTTTTCGACTACTGCGAATGGGAAACCTTGCAGCCCAGTATCAAACAGATGGAAGGCAATAGCGAAGCCCATTGTTGATAGCAGGCCAAGTGCACAGAGCCTGGTTGCCAAACCAAGAGCTATTCCAATTGGACAAATGATTTCTGTTAAAGCTGCTGTATAGGTCCAGAACAGAGGGTCGCCTGGTAAAAAGTCAAGGTGTTGACCGATCACGAATTCTGAGAATCCATCTGGATTTTGGAGCTTCTCTAATCCGTTGTGGATCATCAAAATACTTACTCCGATGCGGAGTACAAGAATCCCAAATTCAGCAAAATAGTTGGTCGATTCTGATGATGTGCTGGCTTGAGGGCTTTTTTCTGAGTCAGATCCCTTTGCTTTAGGGGTTTCGGAGCCGGCCATCGTCACCAAGAACTGAAGGAGATTATTTTAGGGAACTGCTTTGCACCTTCCGTTAATCCCCCAGCGCTTTGACACTCTCAGAAGGCTGTTCGGCGACGAGGCGGGCAGGTCAGTCCATGACTTGCATGGAAGTCTTCTTGCACCTTCCAGGTCAGTCGGCGGGAGATTTGTCGCACGATTTCTTTTAGCAGCTGGTCTCCACTTGTCTGCACAAGACCATCCGGTAGCAAAGTGATCACTTTTGGTAGCTGGATCCATACGGAAAGATCCAAGTTCCAGGTTACGAATGTGGTTTGCTCGTCTGTTTCGCTAACGGCTGATTCAGATGGCTCCAGCGTCAGGCCGGCCTTGAAGTCCACGTCATAGTGATGACATGGGGGTTGATCGTGATGAGGTGGCTCGATGCTGATGATTTGATATTTGCCAAGTTGTTGGGGAAGCAGCCTTAAGCCGATGCACGGCTCTACCTCAAAGCCGAAATTGCTAAAACGACCAAGAGTGAGGGCGTAGGACTGCGAATCGAGAGCATTCACTGCCATGGGTGCCGCGCAGCGTTGAAACCAGCCTTCATGGTGGTCGAGGTATTCAGCCACGCTTTTGGGCGGGGCAAGCATCTCCATGCGATCAGAAAAAAGACTGCGATAGCAACGGACTTGAGCTCCGCTGCTATGGCGCAGGCTGTCTGTGGCAGGTATCGATAACAACACGGATGGAATTCCCGGAAAAGGGGTTGGCCGTAGATGTTAACCAATGTAAAGCCAGAGTGTCGTTCAGCGAGAGCTGAGTTCGATCAGCTTCTGGATTACATGTTCAACTGCTCGATCGGGTGTTGATGCTCCGGAGGTGATGCCGA
>Ga0208894_1000684_pt1 | contig 23022 bp, 20 predicted proteins | sample ETNtaG_12_FD_185752 | JGI IMG/M metagenome (GOLD analysis project Ga0208894, IMG submission 185752) | Marine microbial and viral communities from oxygen minimum zone, Eastern Pacific Ocean - ETNP201306SV49 (SPAdes) (version 2) | ecosystem: Environmental > Aquatic > Marine > Oceanic ...
GGAACCTTTAACGGTACCTTCGTAATAAGCACAAAATGCGAGCATAGGAACTCCCGGGGGGGCAAAGGCCGATAAAACCGCAGTGTTGTTACCGGCTGGGTGAGTACGCCGACCATCTTTAATCAGTGTGTTAATGGGTGGATCGTGCAGGGATCAGACCTGCGACCACCTGATTAAAAGTCTAAAATAATCTACACCCCAACTCAAGGGGATGATTCGAGGGCAAGCTGGCGGCTAAAAGCTGCTTCTCTGCTGCGCTGAATTTTTCAGGCAATCCTATTTGCCTTTCCACACCGGGTCGCGTTTTTCGGCAAATGCGCGCGCGCCTTCCAGATTGTCTTCACTTCCGTACAGGGTATCCACCGTGGCGAACTGGCGGGTGGTGACTTTTTTCATGGCCTGCAAAAAGGTCATGTTTTCGGTCTCGCGCGCCACCTCCTTGATCGCGGCGAACACCAGTGGCGGGCCCGCTTCCAGTTGCCGTGCAATCTCCCATACGCGGTCTACCAGGCGGTCGGCAGGATACACCTCGTTGACCAGGCCCCAGTGCAGCGCTTCCTCAGCGTCCATCCAGCGCCCGGTGTAGAGCAGATCCATGGCGACATGATAGGGGATGCGCTTGGGCAGCCTGAGCGTAGCCGCATCGGCCAGGGTGCCGGCCTTGATTTCGGGCAGTGCAAAGGTTGAATGGTCCGAGGCATAGATCAGGTCGGCGGACAGGGCCAGTTCAAAGCCGCCGCCGACTGCCATGCCATTGACCGCGGCGATGACCGGCTTGTTGAGCTCGGGCAGTTGCTGCAGGCCGCCGAAGCCGCCGACGCCATAATCGCCGTCCACTGCATCGCCGTCCGCGGCCGCCTTCAGGTCCCAGCCGGCGCTGAAAAATTTGTCCCCGGCGGTGCGTATGATTGCAACACGCAGATCAGGGTCGTCGCGGAACGTGGCGAAGGTCTCGCCCATCAGGCGACTGGTGACGAGATCGATGGCATTGGCCTTGGGGCGGTCGAGGGTGACTTCCAGTATTCCTCCCTGACGTTTTGTCCTGACCACATCTGACATGTCATTCCTCCTGTTGTAAAACGATGAGCGCATCGGCAGCATAAACGCCTTCACCCTTTGCGCATAATAATAACGGGTTGATGTCGAGTTCGACGAGCCTGTTTTGTTCGGAGATGGCGTATTGTTGAATTGCCATGACCGCATCCACCGCGGAGGCCAGGTCAGCTTCCGGTCTGCCGCGGTAGCCCTGTATTAACGGCGCCGATTTAAGGCTGGTCAGCGCCTGTTCCACCTCTTTGCGTGACACCGGGAGCAGCAGGGTGCGGCTGTCGCGCAGAATTTCGACCAGAATACCGCCGCTGCCCAGAGTCAGAAGCAGGCCGAACTGGGGATCATGGATGATGCCGACAAATAGTTCAGCGATGACCGATTCGACCATGCGCTCGAGGTATAGCCGGTCACCCCTCCGGAACAGATTCGACGCCGCCGTGGTGAGTTCTGCTGCTGATTGAATGCCAAGGTAAACTGCTTGCGCTTCGGTTTTATGGGCGATGCCGAGCACCTTTAACGCCAGGGGATATCCCAGCTTCGCAGCGCATGTCACCAACTGTGGAGTCGAGTCGATCAGGGCATTTTGAGGTATCGGCACTTTGTGGCGCGCAAGCACCTGTTTCGCCTCAGCCTCGTCGAGCGTGCGAGTGGGACCGGGCGAATGTGAAGGCTTTAGAATGGGGGGCGGCGTTTCCCCTCGCCAGGCGCTACCGATATCAGCGGCGATCTCTCCCGCTTGCAGCGCTTCGTTAAAACCGTACAGACAGACGTTGCCTTTTTGGATCAAAGCTTCGCTGTAGCGCTCGCTGATGTTTTCCGCCATGGATGCCACCAATGCACCTTTGGCCCGATTTTCCTGCAATGCGGCAGCAAAGGCCTCGGCAGCAATCATCCATTCCCAACTCTCGCAGCGGGCCGGATGTGGAAAGTCGAGTATAAGCAGATTGAAATCAAAACCAATGCCGGTCATCGCGGCATAGGCCGCCTGCAGGGTGTCACGCTGCCCCCAGCAATAGGTGTGATAGTCGAGCGGGTTGGACACTGTTACCCGCGGACCCACTACCGCTTCGACCGATTTCCGGTGTGACTCATCAAGCCCAGGGAAATACACTTTGCGCCCGACCGCGGCATCGGCCATGATGCTTGCCTCACCGCCGGAGCAACTCATCGACGAAAACCGGTAGCCTTCGAGCGGCCCATAGGTATGCAGCAGTTTCAGGGCCTCTAAAAACACCGGGATAGAGTGCGCCTGGCCAAAGCCGTTGCGCGACAGGAAAGCGTTGGCGGCCGCCTGCGAACCGGCCAATGATGCGGTATGTGACAGCGTCACGGCCTGTGCCTGTTCACTCCTGCCAACCTTGAACACGACGATGGGTTTGCCAAGCGAACGCGCCTTGAGGGCAAGGCGTTCCATGCCCTCGATAGAATCGAATCCTTCGATGTGCAGGCCGAGGGTGGTGATACGTTGGTCATCCAGCAGGCTGGAGGCAAGTTGCGACATGCCGACCTGGGCCTGGTTGCCGACCGTGCCGACGAAAGCGAGCGGCAGGCCGCGTGTCTGCATCGTGAAGTTGATCGCAATGTTGGAGGATTGGGTGATGATGGCAACTCCGCTCTGGCCTTTTTCGAGCCGGCGCCCGCCCTGCTGATCAGGCCACAGCAAAGCGGCGTCGGCATAATTGATCAGGCCGTAGCAGTTGGGGCCGATGATCGGCATGTCGCCAGCAGCATCAACCAGCCGGGTCTGCAGCTCAGCACCGATTGCATCAGCCTCGAGAAAGCCGGAGGCGTAGCATACTGCGCCACCCGCACCGATCCTGCACAGGATTTGCACCGCTTCTATGGTGAGCTCGCGATTAATGCCGATAAAGGCGGCGTCGGGGCTGTCTGGCAGATCCTCTATCGAAGCATAGGCGGGCAGGCCGGCGACTTCAGTTTTGTGTGGATGCACCGGCCAGATCTCACCGGCGTAACCCATTTTCTGACATTGCTCGATCACCCGGCTGGCGTAAATGCCGCCGATGGCGGCGATGGAGCGCGGACGCAGTAAACGTTCCAGTGACGGCATGGTGGGGGAATCAGCCGCCAAGCGGACGCAGCAGGTCGCGTGAAATGATATGGCGTTGGATTTCCGAGGTACCGTCCCAGATGCGCTCTATGCGCGCATCGCGCCAGAAGCGCTCCAGCGGCAACTCATCCATAAGCCCCATACCGCCAAAGATCTGGATTGCCTCGTCGGTCACCCTGGCCAGCATTTCACTAGCGTAGAGCTTGGCACTGGCGATCTCTCGATTGGCTGGTAATCCCGCATCCAGTCGCCAGGCGGCGGACAGGGTCAGCCAGTCGGCGGCATCGATCTGGGTCACCATATCGGCCAGTTTGAAGGATACGCCCTGGAACTTGCCGATTTGCTGGCCGAACTGTTTACGCTCGGTACAGTAGGGCAAGGCGTATTCGAAAGCGCGGCGTGCGCGTCCGACACAGGTCGCTGCAACACTGAGCCGGGTCGAGTAAAGCCATTCGTTGGCGACATCGAAACCACCGTGCAACTCGCCAAGAATCTGCTCCTTGGGCAGTCGGCAGTTGTCAAAATTGAGGATGCAGTTCTGGTAGCCGCGGTGACTCACCGAGTTGTATCCGGGCAGCACCTCGAAACCGGGAGCATCGCGGTCGACCAGGAAACAGGTAATCATTTTTTTTGGTCCGCGCGGTGTCTCTTCCTCGCCGGTGGCAATGAACACGATAAAGAAATCGGCGATATCGGCATGGCTGATGAAGTGCTTGCTGCCGTTGACGATCCAGTCATCGCCATCTACCTTTGCGCTGCAGCTCATGCCGCGCACATCCGATCCGGCGCCCGGTTCGGTCATCGCCAATGCATCGAATTTCTCTCCCTCTACCGCCGGAACCAGATATTTCTCGCGTTGTTCATCGTTGCAGGCCTGCAGTATCCCCGAGGGACGGCCGAAGAACACCGTCAGGGCGTAGGAAGCGCGGCCAAGTTCGCGTTCAAGAAGGGTGAAATCGAGGTGACTCAGGCCGCCGCCGCCAAATTCCTCGCTGATGTTGGCGGCGAAATAACCTGCCGCCAGGCACTTGTCACGAATGTGATGGCCGATTTCCAGTGGCACCTGGCCGGTTTTTTCAACCTCGGCTTCGTGTGGGTAGATTTCCTTTTCAATAAACTCACGGGTGGTGTCGATAATCAACTGCTGTTCAAAGCTGAGTCCGAAATGCATTGCTGTCTCCCCTATAAATCAGTCGTCGTTGGCGGCCTGCAGAAATTGTTCATGTTGGGCAAGGATCGCACCCGCGCCCCAGTTATTGCCCTTGAGTCCGTGCAGGATTGCGATCAGGTTATCGTCACGGATGCGTTCCATCTGGCGTACGCTCATATGCCCGGACTGGGCGTCGGACTGACCGACGATCAGGTCAACAAGCTCATCGTTGAATTCCGGTACATCGGTAAGTTTGGTCCAGGGCCACTCAAGGCAGGGGCCAAACTGGGCCATGAAATGACGCATGCCGGCCTCACCACCGGCAATCCGGTAGGTGTCGAAGATGCCCATCTGCGCGTAGCGCAGGCCAAAACCGAAGCGCACTGCGTTATCTATCTCCTCGGTCGTCGCAATACCGTCGCTGACCAACCACAGCGACTCGCGCCAGATTGCCTCGAGCAGGCGATCGGCGATAAAGGCCTCAATTTCCTTTTTTACGTGCAAAGGATACATGCCGAGTGAGCGGTAGATATCGCTGGCGCGCTCGATCGTATCCGCTGAGGTTTTTTTACCCGCGACCAGTTCCACCAGCGGCAGCAGGTAAACCGGATTAAAAGGGTGTGCGACGAACAGGCGTTCGGGGTGCTGCATCCTGGCCTGCAGATCGCTTGGCATGATGCCCGAGGTGGAGGAGGCAATCAGGGCGTCGGCATCGGCGGCCTGTTCGATGTCGGTATATACGCTTTGTTTGAGCTCAAGCCGCTCGGGCACCGATTCGATGATTAGTTGCGCGTTTTTGACTGCCTGTGCCAGTGAAGTCCGGAACAGGATCTCACCCTCTGCGGTGGGCCTAAGCGGGGTCAGCTTGTGGTAGGCGCGGCGGCTGTTGTCCAGTACTGCGTTGATTTTTGGTTCGGCATCCGGAGCCGGGTCGTAAATATTCACCGCAATGCCATGCTCGATCAGTCGTGCGACCCAGCCCGCACCAATGACACCGCCGCCGATGATTGCTGCCTGTCGTATCTGCTTCATCCCTGTCCCCTCTGTGTGGCCAGCGGCCCAGTGATCGCGGAGGTAATCAAAGGTGTCAAAGCGGGCGGCAAGGGCATGGCGTCCTCCGTGGTGTTTGACAGGATCATGGCACGACAGGCAGGATATTGTTTATTATTATGCGCAATATAATTATCAATTTACGCAATGAGTATCTTTGAGCCCAGCGACCGGACCCTGCAGGTTACGCTGTTGCTGTTTCCCCAATCATCGATGATGACGCTGGCCTCTGCGCTGGATACGATGCGGGCGGCCAACCGGATCTCCGGACGTCAACTGTTTGATTGGGAGGTGGTAACGCCGGACGGCTTGCCGGCGCCGTTGACCTGCGGGCTTGTCATCGCCGCCGACGCTGCACTCAGCGACCGCCTGCAGGGCGATGCCCTGTTTGTGATTGCCGGTTTCGATCATCAACAGCACCTGGATCGCAAAACGGTCAGATCCATCCAGTGCCTGCACCATCGCTTTGCCCTGCTCGGCGGTATCGAATCAGGTAGCTGGGTGCTGGCGCGCTGCGGTTTGTTGCAGGGCCGGCGCGCGACCACCCACTGGGAAGACCTCGAGGATTTTGCGCTGGAGTTCCCCGAGGTCAGGCTTTCGGCAGACCGCTTTATCATCGATGGCGACATTTTCACCACCGGCGGTGCATCGCCGACCTTCGACTTCATGCTGCAATTGATCCGACGCCGCTATGGCTACCCGCTGTCGCTGGAGGTTGCCAGTGTTTTTATCTATGACGATGTTCACCATGCCAGTGATACCCAGCCGCTGGTATCGCTGGGTTTGCTGGCAAACCAGGAGCCGCGGGTGGCGATGGCAATCCAGTTGATGGAACAGCACATCGATGCTCCGCTGCGGGTGGCGCAAATCGCAGAACGCCTCTCGCTTTCAGTGCGTACCCTGGAAAACCTGTTTCGTAATACGCTGGATGTCAGCCCGGGCCTCTATTACCGTCGTCTGCGCCTGCAGACCGCACGTCGCCTGGTGGTTGATACGCGACTGCCGTTGCGTGAAATTGCGTTACGCACCGGTTTTAATTCCCTTCCCGCCTTCAGTCGCCTGTTCAAGGATTATTACCAGATTTCGGCTGCCCGTTATCGCCAGCAGGCACATACGCATAAGGGCTGACGCTTTGCCGAGGCAAGCTCGGGGTAAAGCGAAGCAACATTCACCGTGCGAATGCTTGCCAGGCCGGGTGGACGTGGTAGCCTATGCCGAGGAAGAGTATGGATGTCACTATTTTGAATATGACAATGGGACGATAATGACAGACCTGAAACAGCTTGAAACCGGCAGATCACATGCCTTTGTTTGTGAAGGACTGACATGAGCCTGGAACGTACAGTCGACTTACTGACTGAACTGATCAATATGCCGACAATCTCCGCAGATTCGAATCTTGATCTGATTGAGTACGTGGGTAAGGTGCTGCAGCCGCTCGACGCGGATATTGAGTTGACCTACGACGAGGAAGCCAACAAGGCCAATCTGTTCGCCACCCTTGGTCCCAGGATCGAAGGCGGCATCGTGCTCTCGGGACATACCGACGTGGTGCCGGTGGAGGGCCAGCCGTGGACTGTGGACCCATTCGACGCCATCACGAGTCGGGGACGGATCTACGGTCGTGGTGCCTGCGACATGAAAGGCTTCATAGCCTGCGTGTTGGCGATGGCGCCGGCATTTTACCGCGCCGACCTGAAGCGTCCGGTCCACTTTGCCTTCAGTTTTGATGAGGAGACCGGTTGTCTCGGGGCACCGCTGATGCTGGGACGCCTGAAGGAGCTTGGTATCCGCCCGTCGGTCTGCATCATCGGCGAGCCCACCAACATGGGTGTTATCGAGGGGCACAAGGGGTGTTACGAATACACCACCCTATTCACCGGCCTTGAGGGTCATGGCGCGATGCCGGACCGGGGGGTGAATGCCGTGGAGTATGCGGTGCGGTTCATCTCCCGCCTGATGGAAGTTGCCGAGGAATTGAAAGAGCGTGCACCGGCCAAGAGCGCCTTCGAGCCGCCGTGGACCACGATCCAGACCGGCCGCATCTCAGGCGGCATTGCACGCAATATCATACCGCGCCGCTGCGAAGTCGAATGGGAGATGCGCCCGGTGAACGAGTCCGACGCACGCTACGCGCTCGACAGGATCCACCACTTCACCAACGACTGCCTGGCGAAGGAGATGCAGGCTACCTGCGTTGATGCCAATGTGGTTACCCACGTCATCGGCGAGGTCTGCGGATTCGAACCCGTGCCCTACTCCGAAGCACTTCGCATCGCCCGGGAACTGACCGGAAACAGCGACCTATCGGTGGTTAGTTTCGGTACCGAGGCGGGACTGTTTCAACAGCTGGGTATTTCAACCGTGGTCTGTGGTCCCGGCTCAATCGATCAGGCGCACAAGCCTGATGAGTATGTCAGCATTGATCAGCTGCAGCAGTGTCTCGATATGATCGGGGCACTGATTCCAAAACTCTGCACCTGAAATCCTCTCCTTCCATACCTGTTCGAGCATCGGGCCATATTTGGAAAGAACGTCGACTACAAGGCACTCTTCGACCGATCCAGGAGCACTGATTCGTCCATCCAACCAGGGTGCGCCGTCTAATTTCACTTTAGCCGTTGTTTGATCCCAGACAGATCATCTTGCAGCGCCTGGGTGATATTGGTGGTTGAAAATAAGCTTCAGAACAGGAGACACTGTTTGATATGGATTGATAACAGCAGAGCGTAGGAGGTGAAATGGCTATTAGGGATGACAGGGGTGATGTAAAACAAGATTCACAACCGGACAAAGTGAAAGAGAAAAGATATCAGGGTGGCTGTCTATGCGGAGCAGTAAGATTTGAAACTTATGGGCCAATGCGTCAAATCATAAATTGTCATTGCGGGCAGTGCCTTCACACTCACGGACACTACGCCGCATATAGTTCAGTAGAAAAAACCAAGTTCCAGTTTATGAACAATACAGGGCTGAAATGGTTTCGCTCATCTGATAATGCAAGAAGAGGTTTTTGTCAGGAATGCGGTGCCAGCCTTTTTTATGAGAGGCTTGGAAACAATTATCTCAGCATAGCTGCAGGCATGCTGGATTCCACCGAAGGGCTAAAAACGATCAAGCATATATATATCGATGACAAGCCTGATTATTATCTAATTGATGACACGTTGCCAAAGTACCCCGAAAATGAACTTTAAATTGTGATGTATCCCAAAAAAGGATCACTACTGCCTGAAAATTATAAATTTTCAGTCGAGGTATCAACATACAATCTCCATAACTACACCACCCGATGAGCAAGAGCGACCCAAGACCCCGCATCTGCCAAAAGCAAATTCCTATCCCTCATTTGTTATCACCCCGCTGACGGCGGGTGTTTAACAGGGTTATAATTATCTAATCATATATTTAACTGCAGGAGCATTGATTGATGTGATTCGATATTTTTTAATTACAATTTTAATTGTTTTAATGGGTTGCTCTATGGATAGCTCTAATGGTGGTTCTAATGTAGAACTTGCTGAGATTATATCTAATCCAAGTGACCAGTTTATTATTGACTCAAATGGACTAGCAAAGGTTTCAAGAGCGACACCCTATATCGGCGCTAACGAGCCTGGTGCTCATGCAGGGGCTCACTTGAATTTCACAACAGAGGGCACACCTTATCTAGTGAATATTTATGCCCCAGTTGATGGAAAGATTTCAAAAATTTCAAACTGTTATGATTTGGGAAATGGTAATGACAAGTATGGAATAGTTTTAGCTTTTGCTACACATAAAGGAAGTAGAGTGAGTCTTAGCTTAAGTTTAGAACCGTTTGGTGGTTATTTATGTCAAGATGATGGAGATTATTACAAAAAGTATATTTTTGTAGCAGAGGGTCAAAGTGTTAAAAAAGGTGATGTGATCGCAAAGCTCTATAAGCCTGATGCTCAAAGTGATTCAACACATATTCATTTTCATGTTTCATCAAAGTTATCAGGCGGGTTTCATTGCCCTAATATCTTTACACCTTCTATTAACAGTGATTTTAAAAATGTTTCAGGTGGAAAACCTCTTTGCTATCAACCTGCAGAAGGTGAAGATTTAACCGGGTTGTAGCTACCCGACTACTCCGATTGGATCAATGCCGCCTTTAAGTGGTTATGACTTAGGATGTATGCGAGTATCTAACAGTAGAGAAAGAATGGTTTTCTTCGGTTGAGGGGTGCCTCTTAAGGTCACCCCTTGGAAAAAGATTCAAGAAAACCAATAAAAAAAGGGGTGACCCATGGAACTCCAACCAGGATTGCTGCAGGACATCGCTATCTTTGGCGGGCTGAGTGAAGACACTCTGGGCTTCGTGCTCGACCGTGCCACCCGTGTCCACGTCGCCGCTGGTGAGCATTTCCTCACAGAAGGCGATATGGCGACAAGCCTTTTTGTACTGGAGAGTGGTCAGGTTCATGTTCACAAAGATGCTGAAGGAAGTGCTATTGTCCTTCATGAATTAAGCCCCGGTGCGGTCTTTGGCGAGATGAGCCTCCTCGCGGTTCGACCCCGGAGCGCCACGATCGAAGCCAGCGAGGACTGTATTGCGGTCGAAATCACCAACCGCTCACTGTTTGAGCTCTACGAGGTGGATCCGGCAGAGTTCGCGATGCTCGTGATGAACCTCGGCCGTGAGGTCGCCCGCCGCCTGTGGGAAGCCAACGAGCGTTTGTTTACAGCCACCCAAGGGAAGCTGGACAGTATTGATAGTTGAAAAACAGTCGCAAAAAGGTGCGAATTGTGCGCTGTGGCTTCAATATAGAAAACAAGAAGGAGGTAAAGTGGTTGTCAGGGATGACAGGAGTGTTGTGAAACAGATAGCGGCCAGGTTTCGAGACCCAAGACACCACATCTGCGAAAAGCAAATTCCTATCCCTTATCCCTAAAATTTTACAACACAGTTCTTAAACTAAGGAGTGAGATCAATGCCCACACTAATGAAGAAATCTTTCGATGACCCAGATGAAGTGAAAGCACCTGAAAAAACTCACGCGGCTACGGTGAATTTCGGGACAGTTGCCGCAACAAGGATCGTGGCTCAACCCGGTTGGAAATGGTCAGAGTGTATAAAACCCCATGTTGGCGGTGATAGCTGCCAGGCGGGGCATGTGGGTATGGTTTTACAAGGAACTATTCACGTGGTTTCCGATGATGGATCAGAAATAACAGTCACCGCTGGAGATGCCTATACTTTTGCGCCTGGTCACGATGCTTGGGTTGTAGGCGACGAAGAATTCATTGCTTATGAGTTTAATAATGCAGGCAAAGATTACGCAGTCTGGCAGTCAAACTAAAGAACCGACCATTTACATCTAGGGACTTCTTTAATCAAGAGGCCCGTTTTTCTTGTTAAGACGGATTAGATAATCTGACCCGGGCCCCCAGATTCTGAGCTGACCAAGGCTGCCCGCAGCTCCTTCGCAAGGCAGATCAACAAGGCCTTGGTTGCAAGTTGTAAAACATTGGCGTAAAACGTTACTCATGGAATGCTAATATAAAAAAATACCCCGTCAGTCAGGGCGCTCACGCCAGAACCGGGATTGCAGTCCACATCTATAAATAAAATCATCTTCAAAGATGGAGGATAAAATGAAAAAGTCACTTGTTGTAGCAGCATCAGCACTATGCCTGAGCATCTCCGGTTTTGCCCAGGCCAAGACATTAAAGATGGCCTACGATGCCGACCCGGTGTCCATGGACATCCACGAACAACTATCTGGCGGCACCCTGCAGCTTTCCCACATGGTATGTGACCCGCTGGTTCGCTGGAATCAGGAACTGGGATTTGATGCCCGTGTAGCATCAGGCTGGGAACGTCAGAACGACACTACCGTTCGCTTCAACCTGCGCAAGGGCGTCAAGTTTCATTCCGGTCGAGAGATGACCGCCAAAGACGTTAAATTTACTTTCAACCGTCTCAAGAACAGTGAAGATTTTAAGGGCATATTTGTTAACTTTACTGCTCTGAATATCATTGATGACCATACCATTGACCTGGTAACTGAAGGCCCATACCCGCTGGTTTTACATACAGCCACCTATATTTTTCCTCTGGACAGCGAGTTCTACAGCGGTCAGGACGAACGCGGTCGAGACAAGGCTGAAATCGTAAAGCATGGTGATGCGTTTGCCTCCACCAATATTTCCTGCACCGGCCCTTACACGGTTTCCTCCCGTGAACAAGGTGTAAAAGTGGAATTCGACCGTTTTGCGGATTACTGGGATACCAACTCACCCGGCAATGTCGACAAGATTGTTTTGACCCCAATCAAGGAAGGTCCGACTCGCGTGGCTGCTTTGCTGTCAGGCGACATTGACTTCGCTGCCCCAATTCCGCCAACCGATCTGGATCGCGTGGATGCCAGCAACAAGGTTGACCTGGTCACCATGAGCGGCACCCGGATCATCACCTTCCAGATGAATCAGAATCGGCGCGACGAACTCAAGGACGCCCGCGTACGCAACGCCATCGTGTATGCGATCAATAACAAGGCTATTGTCGAACGCATCATGAAAAATTTTGGTACCGCGGCCGCGCAAATGAGTCCCAAGGGATACCTGGGCTACAATGACGCACTCCAGCCGCGCTACGACCTGGCAAAAGCCAAGTCACTGATGAAGGAAGCCGGTCATGAGGCTGGTTTTACATTGACCATGATGGCGCCCAATAATCGTTACGTAAACGACTACAAAATCGCTGAAGCTGTTGCCGGCATGCTGGCCAAGATCAATATCAAGGTTGAGCTCACCACTATGCCCAAAGCCCAGTACTGGCCCAAGTTTGATGAACGCGCAGCAGACATAATGATGATCGGCTGGCATTCAGATACTGAGGATTCTGCCAACTTCTATGAGTTCCTATCCATGACACCGGATAGCGAAACCGGTTACGGCCAGTATAATAGCGGCAACTACAGTAACGCGCGGGTTGACGAGCTGACCTTGGCGACTGCCAAGATAACCGACGATGCAAAACGCGCCGGCATGTTGCAGGAAGTAGAGCAAATCATGTTCGATGAGGCCGCTTTTGTACCTCTGCATTGGCAGGATCGTGCCTGGGCAGCCGCTAAAGGCACCCACATCGACAAGATTGTCAATGTCATGAACTTTCCATACCTCGGCGACCTGGTCATGGACTGATCGTGTAACGGTTTGACCGTACGCCATCAACTTCGGTGGCATGATGGTGGGCAGTAATGCCCACCATTTTTTTACCCTGACATACATACTCAATACTTCCTTCTCTGATGTTTGCCTTCCTGCTACGCCGATTTGGTCAGGCCGTTATCGTGATGCTGGTCATCAGTCTGCTGAGTTTCTCTATTCAGGATCAGCTGGGCGACCCACTACGCGAACTGGTAGGTCAATCGGTCTCTGAAGAAATCAGGGAACAGTTACGCGACAAAATGGGTTTGAATGACCCCTACCTGGTGCAATACTGGCGATTTCTTAAAAATGCCCTTCAGGGTGATCTTGGCACCTCCTATTTTTTTAAACGTCCGGCACTGGACGTCATTCTTGATAAACTGCCGGCCACCATAGACCTGGTCATCGCCGCCACCTTCTGGATTTTGTTATTTTCAATTCCTGTCGGTATTTTTGCGGCCATACACCCGGATCACTGGTTTTCCAAACTGGCCTTGAGCCTGAGTATTCTCGGTATTTCCATACCGGTGTTCCTGACGGCTATTTTCCTGATTTACCTGTTTGCCGTGGAATTGGGATGGTTACCTTCCTATGGACGGGGTGATACCATCACGCTGTTCAGCACATGGAAAACCAGTCTGCTAACCCTGGACGGACTCAGCCATATCCTGTTACCCAGTATCTCCCTGGCCTCCGTGATCCTACCGCTGTTCGTGCGCCTGATAAGATCCGAAATGATGGAAGTGCTGGAATCCGAATACATTCGTTTTGCCTGGGCCAAGGGCCTCAGGCGTCGACGCATCTGGTTTTTGCACTCTTTTAAGAACACCCTGTTGCCGGTCATCACCGTAGGCGGGGTGCAGATCGGCATCATGGTCGCTTACACCATTCTAACCGAGACGGTATTTCAATGGCCCGGCATGGGGTTTATGTTCCTGGAAGCCATAAACCGGGTCGACACCCCTCTGATTGTGGCCTACCTGATTGTGGTGGGACTGATATTTGTAGTCACTAACACGGTGGTTGATATTATCTACGGATTGGTAAATCCCACGGTTACCCTGGTAGGGCGACCGACATGAACTTTTCCCTGGAACGGATGCGCCGGTCTCCGGTGTATTATTCCTTCATCAATAACAAGGTGGCCATGGTCAGCGCAGCCATACTGTCAACCCTGTTACTGGTCAGCATTTTGGCCCCGTTTATTGCGCCCTATGACCCGTGGGACCAGACTGCCTTTGACATCATGGATTCCGAGTATCCACCCATTGGGTCAAGCGGTGCTGACGATCGTTTTCTGCTGGGCACAGATGATATGGGCCGGGACATGCTGTCCACCATCCTCTACGGCACTGGAATTTCCATTGCCATCGGCATTTTCGCCACTATTCTGCAGGCCTTCATGGGCATATCAATCGGCCTGGTCTCGGGCTACTTTGGCAGTCGTCTGGATAGTTTCCTGATGCGCATTGCTGACATACAGTTATCGTTCACTACACTGATGGTTGCCATCATCATTCTGGCGGTATTCCAGGCTGCGGTCGGATTAAACAGCTATGAACGCTATGCCCTGCTGATGATCGTGCTGGTTATCGGTATTGCCGAGTGGCCGCAGTATGCACGCACGGTACGTGCCTGTGTACTGGCGGAAAAGAAGAAGGAATATGTGGACGCCGTTAAGGTTATCGGGTTAAGACCCATGCGTATCCTGTATCGTCATATACTGCCCAATACCTTCTCACCGTTGTTGGTGATTTCCACAGTACAGGTTGCCAATGCCATTATCACTGAGGCCGGCCTGTCATTCCTTGGCCTGGGCATGCCCATCACCAAACCCTCTCTGGGTTCTCTGATTCGTAACGGGTTTGATTATATTTTCTCCGGCTCCTGGTGGATTACCTTTCTCCCGGCTTTAGTTTTGATCGTTCTGATTCTGACTATCAACTTGCTGGGAGATTGGCTGCGAGATGTACTTAACCCGAAAATCTACAAGTAGCTATGTCGCTGTTACAGGTTAACAATCTGGAGGTGGAATTCCCGTTGCTGTCGGGCAAGGTCAAGGCACTGAAAGACATCAGTTTCAGTCTTGACAAAGGCGAACGCATTGGCATTGTCGGGGAAAGCGGCGCCGGTAAATCAGTTACTGCCTTCGCCATCCTCAACCTGATCAGCAAGCCCGGGCGTATCACCAATGGCAGCATCTGGTTCGACGGCGCGAATCTCGCCGATATGGACCGCGACCAGATTCGAAATATTCGGGGCAATAAAATCAGCATGATCTTTCAGGATCCAATGATGACACTGAATCCGGTGCTGACCATCAGCACCCAGATGGTTGAATGCCTGCAGGCGCATCGCAACCTGCCGGAAGCCGAGGCCAAAAAAATCGCCGTTGAAAAACTTCGTGCCGTTCAGATTCCGGCACCGGAAACTCGGCTCGATCAATATCCCCATGAATTGTCCGGGGGAATGCGTCAGCGCGTGGTCATTGCCATCGCATTAATCAGTGATCCTGCCTTAATCATTGCCGACGAACCGACCACCGCACTGGATGTGACTATTCAGGCAGAAATCCTGCAACTGCTGCTGGAACTTTGCGTGAATTTTAACGTGGGACTAATCCTGATTACTCACGACCTTGGCGTGGTTTCACAGGTTACCCAGCGCACCCTGGTGATGTATGCCGGCAGCATTATCGAGCAAGGGCCCACCAGAGAATTGATCAGCAGTCCGTTACACCCCTATACCCAGGGCTTGATTGGCGCCTTGCCGGAGCAAACCACGCCAGGCTCCAGGCTGAACCAGATACCCGGTGTTATGCCGAGCCTGCAGGACATCCCGGAAGGCTGTGCATTTCACCCGCGTTGCACCCTGGCAGTGGCCAAATGCCAACACCAGATTCCAGAACTCAAAGGCAAAACATCCCGCTTGTGCGCCTGCCACCTGGTTGATGATGCCGATGCCTGATACTGCAGTAAATCAACCAATGGGTCCGGCCTTGATCAGCATTAAGAGTCTCTACAAGGAATTCAATATTTCCGGCAGCTTCCTGGAAGAGCTTGGATTCGAAAAAGGCCGTCCGGTGCGCAGACGTGAGTCCGTCAAGGCCATCAACGGTGTCAATCTGGAAATCCAGCAAGGCGAAGCATTATGTGTGGTAGGCGAAAGCGGCTGCGGTAAAACCACTGTAGGCCGTGCGGTGATGGGACTTATCGATCCCACTCGTGGCGAGATTCACTATGCGGGTCAGCGCATTGATAATTTGTCCGCTGTTGATCGGTTTCCTTACCGCAAGAAGATGCAGATGATTTTTCAGAACCCCTATGCCTCCCTGAATCCGCGTAAAACAGTTCAGGCCACGCTGGCCGAACCGGCAAAATTTCATGCCCCCGAATTAAATGAGACTCAGCGCCAGGAAAAAATTGTCGCCGTGATGGATTCCGTCGGCGTCAGTCCCAAATGGGCCAAGCGTTATCCTCATGAATTCTCCGGCGGTCAACGCCAGCGCATCAGCATCGCCCGCGCCCTGATGGTGGATCCTGAATTTATCGTCGCTGATGAGCCGATTTCCGCTCTTGATGTATCGATTCAGGCCCAGGTTTTGAACCTGCTGATGCAGGCCCGAGAAGAACGCCAGTTGACCTACCTGTTTATCACTCATGATCTGGCCGTGGTTGAGCATTTCGGTACCCGTGTGGCGGTGATGTATCTTGGCACCCTGTGTGAACTGGGAAACTGCAATGAGATCTTCCATTACCCACGCCATCCGTATACCAGGGCCCTGTTGAGCGCCATTCCCAAACTAGGATCTGACCCGGTTGGACACATAAAACTCAAAGGCGAGGTTCCGACTCCGATCAACCTGCCATCGGGCTGCGTTTTCCACGGCCGTTGCCAGTTCGCCAATGATCGCTGTAAAAGCGAAGCACCCGGTTTGAACAGAACAGACAACGGGGTGCGCGTGGCCTGCCACGCCATCGAGGAAAACCGCCTGTAATCTATTCCAGATCACAGACTGAAAACCGACTGTTGACCGGTCTTGATTCAGGGGTTCCGCCTGCTGCGCAACATTCGGGAAAAAGAAGATGCCTTCACCACGTCCTGACCATGATGCTCCGGTACCCTGCTCCCACCTGTCTACCATTGCATTGTAAGATTGCAATGGGCTGTGAAGTTGCTCAAGTTATCTGCAACTGTCAAGGTAATCATTTGAGCCCAGTCGTCGGCACATATAACCTGTTTTGAACAAACCGTCCCCGCTACTGCGTGGTATTGGCGCTTGAAAACAGCCACTAATTGGAGCACATTCCTTTCCCTGATCCTTTAGCGTATATTGATAAAAAAACGATTTAATTATTAGGAGAAGCCAATGACCCTAGTTGCGACTATCCTGCAGGCATGGGACAAAACGATGGAGACTAAAGACCGAAAACATCTTGGTGCATATCTTGCTGACGATTTTGAATTTATGGATCCAAATGGTGAAAAGGAATCAAGATCGGAGACTTTAGAATGGTCGGCAAAAGGTCACCTACGTATCAGTGACTTCAAAACAATTTATGAAGACGACAACGTTATGTGCGCAACACATCGTGTCACCGATGAGAACGCTGGCCCATCAACCGTAATGGTTTTTGCGAAACACGAAAATGGAAAAGCAACATTTTGGACAGTTTTACGGGCTTTTGACCAAAGTTAAATTTTGACCCGACAAACTTATCTGTGCCGCAGTGCCAACTCTTTCTGACTCCTGTCGCTCCCAAGATACCCAGCGAACTCCAACATCGTTAGAATGACCACATGAAACCGCGCGAACTGCTGCTCGCTGCTTGCGTACCTTTAACATGGGGCCTGGGGTTTACCCTGTCCAAGGCAGCCCTTGCCGAGTTTCCCCCGCTCATGTTGATGAGCATGCGCTTTTTTATCGCCGCGCTCATCCTGGTGTGGTTTGTACCGGTTCCTCGAAACAGCCTAAAAGATTTGTTCTGGATAGCGCTGGTGGGCTCCACCATCCAGTACGGACTCACCTTTACCGGGCTTTCGATGATCGATGCCTCGCTCGCCATTATCGTAGTACATCTCGAGGTGCCTTTCGGTGTACTGCTTGCCATAGTCTTCTTTCGCGAACGACCGGGGTTTCAACGCCTTGCCGGTATGGCCATCTCGTTTTCCGGCATCTTACTGATCGGCGGACTTCCCAGCGTGGAGGGTCAACTTTTTGCCATGCTGCTGACAGGCAGCGGTGCAATGGTTTGGGCGATTGGCCAGATCATGTACAAACGCATTAGCGAGCATGTCACAGGGCTCAGTGCTGTCGCCTGGATCGGTGTAATGGCCGGGCCGCAGATGCTGGTTGGTTCAATGCTATTTGAGAACGGCCAGGTGGAGGCCTTGCTTAACGCAACCTGGGTTGGCTGGGGCAGCGTCGTATACCTCGGTCTGGTTATGACTGTACTTGGCTACGGTATCTGGTACACCGTACTGGCGCGCAACCCGGTATCTCATGTGATGCCGGTACTGCTGTTATTGCCGGTATTCACCATTGCCACTTCGGTACTGCTGCTGGGAGAGCGGCCCTCGCTGGCAGTGCTCTCCGGCGGTGCAATCGTACTGGGGGGAGTTGCACTGATCGTCTATTCCCGGAGACCTTCAGCCTGACCCGCCCTACTTTGCCTGGCCACACCCATGGTGGGCAGCATGGTAAGTTCCGTTATACTCGCGCTGTTTGTGCTGCCGGCGCTTCACCTGTTATGGCAGCAAACCAGTCTTAATAGCGAAAAGCCGGAGTAAACTATGCGCAACACCACCGTCGATCTGATACGAACCCTCGCAATTGTGCTGATGGTGGTGTTCCACTTTATTTACGACCTGCGCACTTTTGGTTACCACAACTGGGATATCCCCGATGGCTCCGGTTGGAAGGATTTCCGCTACGTAATTCTCACGTTGTTTTTTCTGTGTGTGGGCATAGGCCTGGTCTACGCCCACAGCAAAATGTTGCATTGGCAAAAGTTCTGGAAGCGTGAAGCGCAGGTGGCGGTGGGCGCACTATTGGTGACCGCCATGTCACTGGTGATGTTTCCCAATAACTGGATATACTTTGGTGTGCTGCATTTTATTGTGGTGGCGAGTGTGCTTGCATTGCCGTTTTTAAAACGGCCGAACTGGGCGCTGGTTTTGGGCATTGCCGTGGTGGTCGGTTACAACGTGGGCTGGTTAAAATCTTACTGGCCGTTTCACTTTATTGACCAAGTCTGGCCCGGTTTTCTACCGAACTACTCCAACGATAAGGTACCCATTTTGCCCTGGGTGGCGGTAGTCTGGTTCGGAACTTGGCTTGCGCACCAGCGTTTTTTCAACAATGACCCACTGAGAAACATTCAACTCCCCCGCTGGGCCCAATGGCCTGGCCGCCACAGCCTACTCGTCTACCTCATTCACCAACCTATCCTGGTAGGCAGTCTCCACGCCTGGCAATCGCTCGTCGCCTGATTTTAACAACGCACGCACCCATGCCCAAACTCGTTGCTGTGTGGCAAAAGCACTTGAAAACAACTGTTAATTCGAGCAAGCTTTATCTGTAGATTGAAAAGTGAAGATAGGTGGGGGTGATGTGAAACAGACAACGACAGGGTTTCGAGACCCATTGAAGGTGCAATCTCTCACATCTGCCAAAAGCAAATTCCTATCCCAGTTTCTCACAGCCGAGGCGTTCAAGGTGGCGCTCACGGTAGTGACCGCGCCATTAGTCTGGCGCTCTATCCGACGCTGACAAGCCCTGCACGACAGCGATTCAAAGGAGAACTCATGAGAGATTATCTGCATATTGATCTTGCAGAACAGCAAGTGCGCCGTGAACATTTTTCCGGCGAGCAGATTGCAAGAGCTGGACGTTATTTCATTGCTCGCACACTGCTTGAGTGCGGAGCGGCATCAGTGGAGCCGCTCTCTGGCGAGAATCCGCTGATTTTTTCTGTTGGCCCTTTTGCCGGCACCAATTTCTCTAATGCGAACCGTGTGAGTGTTGGCTGCCGAAGTCCCTTAACGGGGGGTATCAAGGAGGCCAATTCGGGCGGCACTTTTGGATTTGCCTTGGGCCAGTTGAACCTGTCTGGGTTCGCACTAAATGCCGGTTGTGATGATTGGACAGTCGTTCATATCGCAGTGGACGGCTCGGTCAATTTCTCTGCCGCGGGTGACCTGATAGGCCTTTCGAATTTTGAGTGCGCAACAAAGTTGCACGAGCGTTTTGGAAAGAAAGTGAGCTTGGCGATATGTGGACCGGTTGGCGAATATCTCGGCCTGTTGTCTGGTATAGCCTTCAGTGATACGGATCTCAGGCCTTCGCGTTTTGCGGCGCGTGGCGGCGTGGGAGCCGTGATGGGCGTCAAGAAAGTCAAAGCCATCGTTGTTGACCTTAACAAGATGCCGAAACTGCACGACCGAAAGAAAGTGATCGATGCGGTCAAACAGTACAACACTTTTCTCCAGGAAGATGAAATCGTGCAGAATTTGAAAACGTACGGTACAGCGCTGATGGCCGACAGCCTGAATTATCTTGGCGGACTTCCGGTGCGAAATTTTACCTCAGGTCAACTCGTCAATCCCGATCAGGAAGTGCTGAGTATGGGTGGGGAATATATCCGCGACCAGAATGCCGAACGCGGAGGAAAGACGGCGCATACCTGTATGCCCGGATGCACTATCGAATGCAGCAATGTTTATGTCGATAGTGAGGGCAAAGAGATTGTTTCCCCAGTGGAATATGAAACGATTGGACTTATGGGCAGCAACTGCGGCCTCACTGATCCTGATGAGCTTGCTAAGGTGAATTTTGTCGCCAATGATCTTGGAATTGACACCATCGAAGCCGGGGCAATGATCGCAGTACTGATGGAGGCTGACCAGGGCGACTTCGGTGACACGAACTTTATACTCGAAGTGCTCGAAGAGATTCGAGCCGGAACAGAGAACGGGCGCCTTTGGGCGCAGGGTACCGCTCGTGTCGGGACCCACTACGGCGTAGCGCGGGTGCCTGTCATTAAACAGCAGGCCATTAGTGCCTACGACCCCCGAGTGGTCGAGGGAACGGGGATAACTATGATGATGTCTGCGCAGGGTGCGGACCACACTGCGGGCAATTTGCCAAAACTCGACTGCCGTGAGATGGATGCGGCTGAGATCGTGGCCGCCAGTTTTGAGTCTCAGCGGGTGTTCGCCGCCTCGGACGCACTTGGGATTTGTATCTTTGGGCGATCTGTAACGAATAGCAACGCAGATTTCATCGTCGAGGCGATAAACAGTGCGCTTGGGACAAACCTGCCGACATCATTCTACGATGAACTGGGAAGCGAAACCCTACGCCTTGAACACGAATTCAACCAGGCAGCCGGGTTTACGGATGCCGATGATGACCTGCCGGACTTTTTCTATAAAGAACCTTTGCCGCCAATGAATCGGGTTGCCCGGTTTCTTGGCGAAGAGGTAAATCGCTACCGGGAATAGGGCTAGCTTAAGGCTAAGGTGCACCAGGCAGTGACAACGCCCGGTTGAGGGGACTGTTCACCACCGAACTCGCCCTTTTCGCACTGTTGGGTAGTAATAGTGCTTGAAAACAGCCATTAAATGGAGCAAATTGTGCGTTGGTGATTGAAAACAGAAGGGATGAGGGGATGAGATGGCTGTTAGGGATGACAGGAGAGATGTGAAACAGACAACGACAGGGTTTTCAGGTCCGCTGATGGCCCTATGATCCGGATCTATTAAAAGCAAATTCCTATCCTTCAGCCAGTTAATCGAAATGGGCAAATGAAATACCTGCTAGCTTTCACATTACCCTTGTTCTCATTTCTCTGGGCAGAAGCGTCAGCCGCTGAGTACACCTTCACTCCTCATGATTTAAGGATCGACTGCTACGACAACCCGTTAACAGGCGTAGTGTTAAGCGACCAGGATTCCAGCGATGCGCTGAATTTAACGCCCATAACCAGCAGAGTGAAATGTCTGGCAGGGGACTTCGTAGGATCTCTCCCCTACAGTACTCAAACGACGAATGGTTTCCCCGTCAGCCTCAGCTATCCAGCGATCAATTTAAATGTGCCTGTTATGTTTAAAAATCTGACGTTTTCCAGCGGGGCCGCTGGTCTGCCAAGTCCAATGTATGTGGACCAGGGAACTTCTAATGTGTCAGGCGATCTAAACTTTCCACCTTTTTCCGTTGACCTGGACGGCACACCTCCGAATAACCCTGGTGAATGCACAAATATGTTGGCTGACTTAACTCCGGAATTAAACTTGCACATGGAAATCGCCAGCGGTGGCATAGCCAACATTAGAAATTTAGCGTCGGTCACCGAAGTAGCATCATATCCAAGCTCCATAGTTGCAATACCGTCTGGTGCAACCTATCCAATGACGATTGATGAAACCATTTCCCAGCCGATGGATACGATCGACTACATCAGGTTTAAAGTCTGTAAAGCATTCCAAGGTTATGCGGGATTCATAGATATTAAACTGGCCTTTCGACCCCAATCCGCATACAACCCCTCAACAGGCTGGAACTATCGTGGCCGTTTTAACATTTCGGCAGTAGAGACCAGTGACAGACCATCGGGTTACACCGCTACGGTGCAGGCGGAAGAGCTAATCAATGCTGTCTCCGGGGAACTGGTCAATGTCATCAGTGTGCCCCCGGGGCCGCTTTCCCCAACCATTAGTTATGAGGCAAGTCCAGATCCAAATGGTCCGATAAAAGGATGGATGGAGTTAGACTTCTCATTGCTGACCAATCAGGTATGGGGGGCATTTACGATGAATTTTGTCCTACCTGAGGCAGGGCCGACTCCACAACAATTCCCTAATATTTACGCAATTGGACTGTCCCATTTGCTACGAAATATGACAGGGAGTAACCCCCAAACATTAAGACTCCCTGTCACTGAACAGAACGAACCTGAAACCGTATTTGGAATGCCATTCGGCAATCATCAATTAACCATCAAGTACAAGCTTTATGAGGTATCAGAGAACTAGAACGGTATCCAAACCCTGGCTATACGCTCAATAGTGAGTCCATCAGCTGTAGGTAACCAGATTAAATGAACCTCCTGTCATTCCTTTGCCTTCCCACCAGACTTAGCAGCGGGATTAGTAAAAGTGCCTTCGTAACTTTTGCCCGCAGAATCAGGATCTATTTCATCGCGAATATCATCAATTCTTAAAACGGCTTCGAGCACGATAGGAACTGCATAAGCGGCAATTTACTGCACGCCATTCTGCATATCCTCGTATTCTTATGGACGTACACCATTAGTCGGGTTTGATATGGAAATGACAGGGTTTCGAGTCCCATTGAAGGTGCAATCCCTCCCATCTGCAAAAGCAAATTCCTATCCCTCGATATTTGGCCGTTGAGCTGCCGCGAGATTCAAAACAAAGAGCAACGATAGGAAAATAGTAGACGTTTCACTGGCGAAGTTTTTTGCTGAACCATCCCGTGAGGTCAAAGCTCATCAGCAATAGT
>Ga0208894_1000692_pt1 | contig 22873 bp, 23 predicted proteins | sample ETNtaG_12_FD_185752 | JGI IMG/M metagenome (GOLD analysis project Ga0208894, IMG submission 185752) | Marine microbial and viral communities from oxygen minimum zone, Eastern Pacific Ocean - ETNP201306SV49 (SPAdes) (version 2) | ecosystem: Environmental > Aquatic > Marine > Oceanic ...
CCTCTTCCTCACAAATTGCGTGTCGTATCTACTGACCCACTAGATGTTCGATGTGCTTACTGTGGACGTTCACAAGATATAGACCAAGTCGCTGCTTCAATTCTTTGAATCAGAGGGTAGTGTGATAGGCACATACGTCATGTAGCGTATTTCATAAAGTGGGAACTTTACGCTATTATCATGAAGCCCATAGGTGAAATAGAAGAACAACTGGCAACTAAGGCTGAAACAATCCTAGGATTCAGGCCATCTTCTAAAATCAAAAGAGGACCTATTGGAATTCTAATCAGCATAATTTGCATAGCGATTGTGTTTAGAGAATTGAATCGTGCTGGCGTAATATAGGGTAGCGTCTATTTCGGCCCACTGAAAGCCCTATATTTCTGAAATATCAATCGGATGGGTCTAAGCAGAACCCTACTGTTCGTCTGTTAATCGATTCAAACTAACTTGTAAATATCTACGATTTCGTGAGTTCTCAATTCCAATTTTCCTGGCTCTACAAATATGTAATATTTCGTTCGTAATATTTCACCCCATTTTGGATGAGGCAACTCAAATATGAGTTGTAGCCTAGTACCATGGGTCCCAAAATCTCCTCGGCAGCAAGTTGCCAAATATCCATCAACTAGTACTCGGATTGAATTTGATTCAGCCCCTTGAGTGATTATTGGAATCATCTCCTCTACAAGCGGTATTTTATGCGGATTTTGTGTAATTTTTGTCATGTATTATTCCTCCAACATTATCTCAATCATTCCTCTATATGAATAGTTCCATAAATTAGAGAGGAAAACTCTCATGCTTCAGAAAAAATCGATGGATTTTGTGTAAATTGCCTCCAATCGTATGGGGACCCCTTCCGCTCGTATCTAATCGGAAGGGTACCCTTGCGATTACCCTTGAGCGGAAGGGGGGCCGTTGCGATTGGATGGTTGAATATATCGATTATATCGTTAATGGAATTTCTACAATCCATATATCAAAATCCCCTGCACGATCAGAATGGAAAGCAATATATTTCCCGTCTGCAGACCATGTTGGATGAGCATCAATACCCATATGGTGCATAGTCAGTCTTTTTGTTTCACCATCTAATAAAGAAAGTATATGTAAATTAGAACTGGTAGATGTTTGCTTATTGTAAACAATATAATCGCCATTAGGGTGCCACGCAGGGTAACCATTTTGATTGTCATCAAACGTAAGTTGTGTTTCATTAAGTCCATCAGAAGTTATCATCCAAAGATGATTAATACCAGTCTTATCACTTTCATAGACGATATATTCGCCATCAAAAGACCAACGTCCACAATGTTCTCTTGCATCACTCTGTAAAACTTTCACAGGATCACCTAATGGATAGCCTGATTCATTTACAGATACCTTCCATAGATCCATAGTGCCGTCTCTATTGGAGTAAAAGATTATCTCTGAACCATCGGGACTCCAACGTCCAGAATCGTCAAATGCGGGGTTGTCTGTTAATCTAACAGTCTCTCCAGTCGATATATTCACAGTGAATATTTCCATCTGATTATCTCCTGCATCATCTATGACACGTGAATTAAAGACTGCGTGCGTCCCGTCAGGAGAGGGCCCAGGGTATCCGTGATACTCTTGTCCTGTAGATATTTTACTAGGTATAGTAATACCGGGATTAAAATGATAAATTTCATACATTCCCGATTCTAGCCCTCTACTTGATTTGAATAATAATTCTCCATTTAAATCGAATTCGGGTTGAATATCTTCCGATGACCAGAATGTCATTTGCTGAGGGAATAGTGCCGTTATATTTACTTCTGAAATACTTTCATTTTGATGTCTTAATTCTATATTTAAGTTAACAGGTGCTGAAGAACCATAAGAAAAAAGAGAACTGTCGATATTGAAATCTTTGATGACTCCTAACTCCTCAGTAGAATAATAATTATTGTTAATCCAAATTTCGATAGTCTCTGATTTAGTCATTTTTGTAGCTATCGAAACTTGTATTTTTCCTTCACCCCAATCACCTTCCACTGGAGAAATTATTCTAATCTCGATTATGTTTTCATCCTCATCACTAGTACATCCGGAAAGTGTAGAAGTCAGCATTATCAAAATCATCATTGTTGCTACGATACGCATACAACATCCTGTAGTGTTGCTTATTATGAATCTAAGTATGGATTAAGCGTTTTATGAGTGAATCAATGGGTTTCTACTTAGGCCCATTGTTATGCTAAGAATGAACTTATGGGCTACCTATCCGTCCTTTCAATGCCTACCCTTGATTACGAGAGGAGGGTACTTACTGCCTCAGCATTGTCTTTGATTTCAGTATCTTCTACCCAATCAAAGTCACAAGTAAAATGACGAAGAAGAGAAGGTTGTTTTGTTATTTTCAAACCCTTCAGACTTTCTTTTCGCTCAACTACCGCCTTGAATGAATCAACGACGTGTTGAAGATGACTTTCAGTATATGTTCGTCTTGGAATGGCTAAACGAATTAATTCAAGTGGGGGTGTGACTAACTCACCAGTGTCAGGTGAAATGAATGATAACATGACTGAGCCAATCTCAACTGTCCTCACTCCTCCTTCAAGATAAAGTTCCACAGCTAAAGATTGGGCCGGGAATTCAGATTGAGGAATATGATCTAGAAAAGAACCGGCATCGATGTACACAGCATGACCGCCGGGGGGTCCAAATACAGGAACACCGATATCCTTCAATGAATCAAAAAGCCAAGCAACCTGAGAAGTTCGATATGATAGATAATCATCATCTGTGCCTTCTATCAGACCTGTCGCCATTGCATCTAAATCTCTTCCTGCAAGGCCACCATACGTGGGAAAACCTTCGTGCATAATCAATTCGTTACGTGCATTTTCGTAGAGGTGCTTGTCATTCATCAACAGCAAACCACCAATATTGACAATTGCATCTTTCTTAGCACTGAATGTCGCTCCATCAGCAAGTGAGAACATCTTATGTGCAATTTCACGCACACTCATCTTTGAGCATCCCTTTTCTCTTTGTTTAATCAAATAGGCATTCTCAGCAAATCTGCAGGCATCGATGAATAGAGGTTTTGAGAACTCATCACATAATTCTCTCAAACCTTGAAGATTTGCAAGCGATACAGGTTGCCCACCACCTGCATTATTCGTTACAGTTATCATGCAGAATGGTATCGAATCAGATTTTTTTTCTAGAACATGACGAAGTGTATCTAAGTCTATGTTACCTTTGAATGGATGGTCAAAGTCTGGGTCTTTACTAAAATCCATTAATAGATTCTCAGGAATTCCTTCACGAGCCAGAACATGAGCTGCTGTAGTATCAAAATGTGTGTTGTTGGGAATAATGTCACCCGGCTTGACTAGCAAACTCATCAGAATTCCTTCCGATGCTCTACCCTGATGAGTAGGGATGAAATGATTGAAACCAAAAATTTCGTCAACAACCTTTGCAAGTCTGTCGAAAGAACGTGAACCGGCGTAACTCTCGTCACCTCGCATTAGTGAGGCCCATTGTTCGCTACTCATCGCTCCAGTCCCTGAATCTGTCAGAAGGTCGACCATTACATCTTCTGCTCGAATTTTGAAAATGTTGAAATTTGCTTCTTCCAATGCCACTTTCCGCTCTGCTTGAGTGGTGAGTCTAATATTCTCAATCGACTTTATTCTGAATGGTTCAAATGGATGTTTTTCAGTCATACTAATTCCTCACAGTAACTGTCCGCCATCTACAGGCAGAACAACACCAGTAATGTGTTCTGACAAATCTGAGGACAGGAAAAGTACAGCGTTAGCAACATCGCTAACCTTAGTCAATTGATTATCAAGAGCCTCATCCTTAGCCTTCTGGATGATGTCTTTAGGTAGACTATCTGTCAAATCAGTTAGCACCATACCTGGGGCTACAATATTGACTCTAGTGCCCCACTTCCCTAGATCTTTAGCCGCGGAACGGCCTAGTCCGATTAGTCCGGCCTTAGAAGCGGAGTAGGCTGTTTGTGCAAATTTACCTCTAATGCCATTGATAGATGAAATTAGTACAACACTACGTGGTTTTGGAGTTGCTCTAGCCTGTATGGCAAGTTGATTGAGATAATTGAATGACCCTGTCAGATTCACAGATAACACGTCGTCCCATTCCGACTTACTGGCCTTCCAGATAACTGAGTCTCTGATAATGCCAGCATTACAAACTAAAATGTCTATACTTCCCAATTCAGCCTCTATTGTGTTGAAAGTTGCTGCTGCAATTTCGGAACTACTAACATCTGCAGCAAGTGCTAGACTACGACTTCCACAAGCCTCTATTTTTTCACAAGCAAGACTTGCGTCTATCTCATTTGGATGATAGGTGAAGGCCACATCTGCTCCGGCAGCAGCCAGGCATTCACAGATAGCAAGACCAATGCCGCGGCTACCTCCTGTAACTAGAGCCACTTTTCCTTGCAAGTCTATGGCACGTGTCATTACATCACCTCAGGATTCTTCCTCAGAAGATTTAGGCATCCATGTTTCAACCAATTCTTCCGACCAAAACTCACCTTTGGCTATAGCCCTACGAACTTCAATGAAATCTACCTGCCTAGGGGTTCTCGAACCATCCTTCTGTACTTGACCGCCTTGATTGAACGCCCGGAATCCTGCGGCTGCCTCTACTGCCATGTTTAGAGCCAGCCATTCTCTATTTGTCTCCCGGTTAGCATCCCACCAATGCAATTTCTTCTTGCGTACACTAGTCAGAGTCTTTCGAGTACAACCTGGGAATGTATTAGCCAATTTCCAAGACAATTCCATGACAGCATTATCTAGCGCAGAGAAGTCAGTTTCGCATTTCTTTAGAATATCTTGAGCGGCACGCTTTTCTTCACCTTCAAGGAAATCTCCATAGACAATTTGGCCAGATACTGGATCAACCCAGTCTAATCTGACCAGAGGATTTGGTATCCATTTTCCTTCTGAATTTTTCAGAACCGGAACAACTTGATTGATTAAGCCAAGGTGAAGTGATTTGTGTGCCGACCAATGTTCACAAAGAACACAAGACTCCATGGCACGAGAGAAGCCGACGTACAAATCGAGGAAATCTGTTGAACCACCATCTGGAGCCGAACCATGTTTCGGTCCAGCCTGACCGTATCGAGCAAGGTCGCTAGAGACTGTGAAATCACAGGCAAGACCCATTTCTTGGCCCCCGGCAATACGCATCCCATTCACTCGATTGATAACGGGCTTTTCGTTTTCTAAAATTAGAGAGACCATGCGATTGAATACACCCATGTAAGTGCGGTATTCTTGAGGCCGCCATGAGTAGTCATTCTCGTACTCAACTGTATTTCCTCCTGTACAGAAAGCGCGGTCACCTACGGCAGTTAGAATCACACAATTGACATCTGCTCTAGTTGAAGCCCAATCAAGAGCGAGGCATAATTCTCTCAAACTAGCAGTGGTATAGGAGTTGTATTGAGATGGATTATCCAACCATATCCAAGCATCAAATAAATCTTCAATAACTCTTCCATTAGGTCCTTCAAGTGGACGCAACTCGACCTTTAGATGTTCAAAATTTGAATTAAGAGAAAATGCATGTCGATTGCTTTCATAGGATATGTCGCTCATTTTACTACCTCCACAATCCCTGCTCGCTCTTCTAAAGAAATGACTAGGTTTTGATAATGCAAAATAGTTTGATTACCACCGAGTTCAAGTTCTGCATCATCGAATAACGTATTGAGTAAAATTTCATCAGAATCTGAGATTACAGTTTCTCCAAGTGGGAATAATATCTGGTTTTCTTTGGTGATATGCTGGATTAGTAATTCACAATATTCTCGAGCCGAAGAAACTAATTTCTGCACATCTGTTTTTCCATTTTGAAGTGCAGACTCCATATTATTGACACATACTCTACCGATTATGTGCTCATTGAGCATCACAGCTACTGGACCGAACTCCTTTCCAATACCTCTTTTAGAATACATTTCAAAGAGATGATTCTCTTCCTTATTATGATGGATTCCATCGGCAAAATTTTTGATAAAATCAATTGAATCTATCCAGAATGATTCATTGAAATTTCCCGAATCAGTCGTATTTTTCGCTTCAACACTTATTGCTTCAATCGCTCTGAGAATCAAATCATGGTCATCAATCAGTCTTCTTGTACTTCGTTTCATCTCACTTACCTCCCCATTTTCCATCTGGAATCAAAATCACTCTTTCGCCACCTGAACCATGATGAATCGATTCGAAAATCTCCCCAATATCAGATAATTTCCTAAGTTCTGTTGTGGCACTTAGATCTACAGCTCCAGCCAGTACATTCTCAAGTAAGTCTGGGTAGAGTTCTGGCTGGCAACCCCAATTCCCGAAAGCTTTCGCATCATGAGCCATTAGATTTGATAGTCGGACATTCACTTTATCCATGGTGAAACCAACTACCGCAAGAGTCCCACTAGGCCCAATCAATTCGAAGGCGAGAGTCTGTCCTGATGGATTTCCACTGCATTCGAAAATTTTCCATCCGCTCGAACTCAAATTCTCTAAAGAAATAGTTTCGCGCAGCCATTTTCGAATATCTCTGTTTGATTCTCCTTTGATATTTCTGAGATGATTGAATCCAAGTTTTTCCATTGATTCTAACCTCTCCGAATCTACATCGAGACATATTACATGAGATCCCCTTGAGCGAGCAAGTTGAGCACAGTAACCACCAACACCACCACATCCAACAATAATTGATACATCACCTTCCGAGACCTCAGCCCTGAGAATAGCTTGCCACGGTGTACTCACAGCGTCGGCTACTACTGAGAGTAAAGCCAAGTCCCCGTTGTAGGTATTTGGAACAGGAACCAACCATTGAGATGGCACTCGGATATGAGTCGCGAATCCACCGTCTATGTCATTTCCAGGCATCACCTGACTACGGCAAACATTACTTCTGCCATTATTGCAATCTTCACATGTTCCACATGGAAGAACAGCGGGAATAACAACATCAGAATCCAACCAATTCTTTGAGGAATTTCCAGTTGCTACCACTTTACCCGAAATTTCGTGTCCAAGAATTAGAGGCAGAGGATGTTTTGTGCGCACTCCATCATAATGGAAACCTAAGTCTGTGTGACAAACACCGCAACCTGCTACTTCGACAAGTGCTTCATCTGGCAATAATTCCGAAGCATCTAGAGTCCATTCCCTCATCCTAGGTGGCGTGCCAATCTCAACTAGTTCCCAACCAGTAATATGAAATTGATTCTGTAACTTTTGCAATCAATCACCTCTCTCTTTGAAGGGTGACCTTTCGGGTTGCCATTCTGGGTTACGCTTCTCAAGGAAAGCAGTCAATCCCTCAATATAATCAGGGTGTTTTACCAAGTCTTCAAGAAAACCTTCTCCCATTACTCGGTGTGTGGTTCTATCAGATTGGATATCTAAAGATCTGAGTTTTCTTAATGCAACCTCAACTATTTGTGGAGGATTGGATAGTATTGAGGCTAGCATTTCTAAAGATTCATCCATCAATGAATCATATGTTGTACAATTATTCACAAGTCCAATTTTCTCTGCCTGCGAACCAGAGATAGGAGTGCCTGAAAGAATCATTTGTTTGGCTCTACGCATACCAACCATAGATGGTAGTTGCAACATGGCGAAAGGAGGATAACAACCTACTGTAATTTCAGGAATACCAATTTTACAATCATCGGTTGCAATAATCAAATCACAGGCTAGAGCAACCTCCGCTCCACCTCCAAGACAAATGCCATGAATAGCCGCTAGAGTAAGTAGAGGAGTCCTCTCTAGACATTCCAATAATACCGTCATCCCCTCAATCATGGCGGGTGCCTGGTCTGGTAGATGCTCTTCTATCGAGGCTCCAGCACTGAATCCCTTATTCCCTGCTCCAGTGATTATTACGGCTCGGCAATCTAAATCTGCCTCAGCTTGTTCAAAGGCTAACAGTAATGCTTCGATTACCTTAGAATCTACAATATTAACAGGTGGGTTATTGATTTCAATTACAAGAATTGAGTCAGATTTATGTGAAGTAATTGTACGGTTCACACTAACCCCCTCATATTGTGTGAGCCCTATGGGCTCTCTATCTGATGTCCGAACATATTCGGATTCCTTATCTAATTCTGTTTCGATTTCCTCTCTTGTCCATATAGTCCAAACTACATCGGAACGGGCATCAATACAAGCTTCACATACCTCTTCTTGAGTGATATTTTCTTCTTTTTCAAATCGCACTTCTTTGCCTAATGATTCGAATAGCAGACGCATTTCAGAAAGTCGTGGTTCTGAAGCAGTAAATTGCTTCACCCAACCATCTGAGGAAATTTCCTCTTCATCCGACCCCATAAAGAGAGGTAACCTCATTGTCATCCTCCTCTTTTTACCAATCTCTGTCGTGCTAATGTTGCAGCACCTAGAGCACCAGTATACTGGACTAAGTCCCCTTCAGGGACATTCACTCCATCCCCTAGACCTTCAGTTAGTGCTTCAACCATTGTTGGGAATCTCATAATCCCTCCAATCAATGTATAATCTGGCTCCATCTTCACTCTTCTCATTAATTGAAGAGATCGCCCTACAAGAGAGTGCATGGCACCATTCATGATATCAGATGGAGCCGAACCTATCGAAAGTTGATTGATAACTTCTGATTCAGCGAAAACAGCACAAACACCTGAAATCTCAACAGGTACTGTAGAAGTGGCTGCAAGGGGTCCAATTTCTTCAGTACTGAAATTCATGTAACGAGCCGTTTTTTCTAGAAAAGCACCAGTTCCCGCAGCACATTTGTCATTAAGTCTGAATGATTTAACCTTGATTCGCTCATCGAGTTTACTTGCTTTCATCGTTTGACCTCCAATATCGAGAACGGTTCGTGTTTCTGGGAAAAACCAATTTGCACCTCGAACAGCAGATGTCAGAGCAGTGACTGTAACATCGCGGAATTCGACTTGATGGCGGCCATAACCTGTAGAAATTACATAATCAACATCCGATTTACTTGCTCCAATTTCCTTCAAAGCCTCTTCAAAGGTTGATTGGGCGGCCTGCCCTAATTTGAATCCAGTCGATTTCATTGCTCTGCTGGCTATGTTATCTTCTTCGTCAAGTAGAACTGCTTTCGTGTAAGTGGAACCCACATCGATACCTGCAACTAGACTCAAGCGACCACCTCTGGAGGAGAGAAAGCTCTGTCCATGGCGAATAATGCAGCACCTAAGGCTCCCATGTAATGTGAGTCCTCACTGACATTAATTTCAAGACCAAGATTTTCATTGAGAACATGTATCATTCCTAGATTCTTAGCCACTCCGCCTGTGAATGTGACTTTGTCATTGATTCCAACTCTTCTAAGCAGACCAATAGATCTAGAACTAATTGATTGGTGAACTCCCATGAGGATGTCCTCAATCTTCTTCCCTTTACCTAGCCAAGAGAGAATTTCTGATTCGGCGAAGACAGTGCAAGTGGTGCTTATTCTAACCGGGCGTGTTGCTCGAAGAGCGGTTGGCCCTAATTCACTTAGTGGAATGTCAAGTGCACTAGAGGCTGCACCAAGAAAGCGTCCTGTTCCTGCCGCACATTTGTCATTCATACAGAAATCGACGATTTCTCCAGTATCGCTTACGGCAATTGCTTTTGTGTCCTGACCGCCCATATCTAATACAGTTCTAGTGTCAGGAAACATGTGTACTGCGCCACGACCATGGCAGGAAATCTCAGTCACTTGATCATCCCCGAATGATACTTTATAACGGCCATATCCGGTTCCGATAACATAAGAAATATCATCAGCATTTAGAGTAGAATCGTCTAGGGCAATTCGAAAGGCATTTTCCGCCGCTAGGACAACATCTGCACCCGTATCAATAAGTGAACGACCTATGATACCTCGTTGTTCGTCAATGATGACTGCCTTTGTCTGTGTTGAGCCGACATCAACCCCTGCAGTGTGAATCATTGTGCAGCCTCCTGTAGACGTGCAGCCTTCCTCATCTCAATTCCTTCAAAGAAAGCATCAATTCGATTCTTCATTTGAGCCACTGAAACAACTCTTCTATCCATCATGTCAGATTCAATGAATAGACTTGGTAAATCGGTTTTCTCCATCAATTCACGGCGATTATCTGCAAGCCCAGTAGATGTAGTTCTACAACTCTTTATTGGATGATAAACAACGCCTTCTATTCCGAACTCTTCCAAGTTATCAAAGAGAACTTGTTCAGGATGGAACATCGAGTCCATTGCATCACGTACGTGAATTAGAGTAACTTCTGCAAGAGATTCCAGAGGGTCTTCAAGATCATACTGAACACCTAGGTTATTGCCACCTGAGGCAAACCAAAGATAGGTTGAGATTACGAAAACTCCACCCCAATCTGTGAATAGTTCATTAAACTCTCTGAAAATTGGATAACATGGAACTCCAATGAAGGCAAGTCGATGTTTTTCTTCCTCTACGACTCCTATACTATTCTCATTCATCCAGCGTTTTTCTTCAAGTAATCGCTCAAAATATACAGCGCCTTCTTCTGTTCCACGCCAGATGTTATTCACACCAAGATATGCAGTTCCATCTGATAGAGCATTGAAAACTGCTGGACCGGTTTTGTTACACTCAAGAATACCCTTCCAAGCAGCAGACATTCTGTTTGAATACTCAAGGTTCTGCTTGAGTCGTTCAATATCGAATTCTTTTCCTGTAATTTCTTCACAGGTTTGGATTAATTCGTCAATTTGAGCTCTAACATATCGCTTCTCACTCTCGAATTGAGGGTCACCAGGCCAAGTTTGAGTCCCTCTAGCACGTGTGCCGGGTACATCTAGGGTGAAGAGAGGTGTTTCGAACATTCTCTCCCAGATTTCACCCCATTTCAGATAGGTGTTACAGGCATTTGTCAACAAAGCCAATCCAGGTTTTGGTAGTCTCCCTAAGGGGTGTTCTCCCCCTTTCGCTTGAATTGCATAGTCTGCCTTGACATAACCGCAAATATCAGGTGAATATCCATGGTCCTCTGCTTCGTTTAGAAGGTCAGCAGATTTTCTTCTAACTGCGGTCTGTAACGAAGTGATTTCAGGCATAACAATTGGCATATCAAAAGTGTGAAGAATCTCTGCTAGACTTCCCATCACGAATACGTATGCGGCAGATTTACCTTCTTCAGATGCTTGATCTAAACTCTGAAACCACTTGTGGAAAAGTTCTGAACCTTCTCTATTTCCTCTTCTCATCATTTCTTTTTCTTCTTCTACATTCATATTTTCACCTCAATCAAACAAAATATTCTCCACAAATGTCTCCAACTGAATTTCAAGATGGTCAAAGGTAGTCATGTTCTCCTCAAATTCACTAACAAAGAATGGGATTCCTTCAGCTTCAAGCATATGGATGTAAGTCACTTGTTCCTCAAGACCTGGTTCACACATCTTGGCGGCTGTGACAATGACTGCCTCTGCCTCAGCCGCACGAACACGCTCGAGAAGCATCCTTTCCTTTGGCTTATTCAGATCATGTTGAACAGGACTGTAAGATGATTGATCGATGTAGGCATGAGCTAAGGCGGCTACTGGGTCATCACCCGCTTCTACATCTTCCGTAATCCAACGAAGACCAATGAGAAGGTCATCATCAACAACATAGCAGGACCGCCCAATTGTTCTCAAGAGATCGAGGGGGGGTTGTTCACAGAATCCGCCTTCAAAGACTACTCTAATTCGGTCCTGTTTACGTGAGGGGCGGTCAGGTAATAGAGATAGAACATAGGATAGTAACTCGTTGTGTTCCTCACGTGGCATGAATCCTGCCAAACGAGTTAGAGTATACGCTTCATCAGCAGTTATCAACCAAGGCTTTTCTCTTTTGATATCATACAAACGCCTTAGCAACATTCGATTTTCATTGAAGACGGCGATTGAATTTCGTAATGCCTCATCAGTAATTTCCTTACCTGCTACATCCTCAATTTCTCTCTTCAACCTTGAGTATTCATCAGTTAGGTATTGCTTAGAATATCCTGAATTTGGATTCTGTGGCAAATATAGGATTTGACAAGGATATTCGAAGTTACGCCCCCATATCGCTCCAAGATTTCTAGCAGCATCACAGATTGGATGAGTGACAAACATATCGAGGACTACACGTCCACTAAGTGCCTGTTCTAGATTGGTTTTCATAATCGAACATAAGTAAGAGCCAAATCGACTATCTGATAATCGAGGTTCAACCGTGGCTCCAGCCATTTTCAGCGGCAACATTCCTGCTGCATGTGCAAATTCTTCAGGGAAGTAAACTTGGAAATGTCCGAGAACCTTTCCTCCATTTTCACGCCAAGCTTTGACTGTCGGCCACGAAATATCCTCCAAAGTTTCTCGACAAAGCCATAGTACTTGCTCGATAGATTCACCTTTCCATCCTTGTAATGTTTCATTTAGTGAATCTTCGTTTAACGAAATTTGCATCTCAACTCCCATAATAGTCGAATTACTGCTTTGTATGTCGAATTACTCCCGAACATGTGTTCAGTATCATGTTTCAAGATAATCAAGGCCGAACATATACGGTATCAAAGAAAAAATCAATTAATTGGTCATGAAAATATTTGGTCTGAAAAAATAAGATAATAATGAAATATTTTACTTCAATATTGATTCTATTATTCCTATTGGATCATCTTCTTGAGTAATATCAATTACTGACCAACCTGAATTTTGAGCTAACCGAATCATCTCTTCTTGTATCTCTCGGATTCTCTTGATATGATCGATATAGTGTCTTACTGGTCGACCATTGTGTTTCTTTCTTCCGACAATCATTTGCACGTGTTCATCTGCATTGTCGACCGCCAAAACTACTCCACAAGACTTCCCTCCATGTGCCCTCCATGAATCAATAATATCGAAAGAGGGAGTAAAGTGAACGCCTTCCAATAGTAAGTCACCACCTCTCTTAACCTCTCGATAAATAACAGCATCAATAGCCTCTCTTAGTGGTGATATTGTATTCTTCCAGTCATCAATAGTACTGTTACCCCCTGGTTGGAAGGATGAGCGATGTAGAGCAGGAGATTCGTCAATTGAAATCTGAGTGCGTAACGTCTCTCGAATGGTATCTGTAGAAACTACCTTGTCGAATTCTAGAGCGGCGGCCACACGAGCAGTCAATGTCGATTTACCGACTCCACTCGCACCTGTGATGATCAGCAATCTGCCGACCATTCTCTCACCCGCCATCTCCCTTAGCGCTGGATTGCCTTGACTTCGAGGAACTCCTCAAGTCCATGGATGCCGAGTTCGCGGCCGTTTCCAGACAATTTGTAGCCACCGAATGGAGCACTAATGTTGAATGAACCGCCGTTGATGCTGACTTGACCTGTTCTCAAGGCCCTAGCCACACGCATGGCGCGGTCCTCGTCATTAGACCAGACTCCACCTGAGAGCCCATATTCTGAATCATTGGCTAGAGCAATTGCTTCTTCCTCGGTCTCATAAGTTGTGATGGTTAGAACAGGCCCAAAAATCTCCTCACGGAATACCGTCATCTCAGAAGTGACATCAGCGAATACCGTCGGCTTGACGAAATATCCCTTGTCCAGTCCTTCCGGCATCCCTTCGCCGCCAGCTACCAATGTTGCACCTTCAGTAATACCACTGGTGATGTATCCTGATACTGATTCTTGCTGTCGCGCTGATACCATTGGTCCACAGCGCACAGATTCATCCATTGGATTACCAACTGAATATCGTGACATTGTGGCTTTGATTACATCAACTACCTCATTGCGATGACCAGCAGGGACAATCAAACGACTCAATGAGGAACATTCCTGGCCTGAATTATTGAAGCAAGCATATACTGACATCTTGGCCGCTTTGGCGATATCTGCATCGTCGAGAATTACATTTGCACTCTTTCCACCGAGTTCTAGAGTCACACGCTTTACCGTAGGTGCTGCAGCTTGACTGACACTGACTCCAGCGGCAGTCGAACCGGTAAAACTCACCATATCGACCTCTGGGTGCGAAGCCAGCGATTCACCAATCTCACGTCCGTGACCTGAAACTAAATTAAAAACACCAGCAGGAATTCCTATTTCATCCATAATATCTGCGAGAATGAAGGCGTTGAGTGGAGCCTCCTTTGATGGTTTGAGAACCATTGTACACCCTGCCGCCAAAGCAGGAGCAACCTTACCAATTATCTGATGTAATGGAAAGTTCCATGGAGTAATCATCGCTACAACACCAATTGGCTCCTTGACAATTAGTGAATTACGAACTTCCCCCTCCCACTCAAAACCGTCGAGTAACTTTGCATAGGATCTTGATACAACACGTGGAGTACCTACCATTGCCATTTTACTGTAATTAATTGGAGTCCCAACTTCTGAAGTAATCAACTCAGCAATCTCATCTGTTCTTTCAGCCAGTGCTGCTGAAATTGCATTCAAGTAACCTTGACGCTCTTCTATTGAGGACTGAGCCCATGCAGGGAATGCTTCTCTAGCAGCTGCAACTGCATCGTTCACATCATCGACATTACCCACAGGAACTGAACCAATGTGCTGCTCAGTTGCAGGATTGATGACTTCAATGGAGCCTTCTCCTCTAGCCGAAATCCATCGACCATTGATGTAGACACTCTCGCGTGTGTGCATGTAATGACCGACAGAGGGCTGACTTATCACCTTCATGCAATTCAAAAGCAAGAGGTATGCTGGCCATTCATGGGTCTGAGCGTTAAGAGGCTTGAGAGTGGTGTTGCCTTAGTCACACTATCAGAGGATGCATCGAGGAATGCATTCTCTCGCACCTCGATTGGAGCAATATCTGAAACTTTCACAAATCTGCTTGAGGATGAATCCTGTAAAGCAATAGTTCTGACTGGAACTGGTAAATTTTTCTGCACAGGAGCAGATATTGATGAATTCGCAAATGCAATAGATGATGGGACCATTGGAAACTTAGTATCAGATTTGACTAGTGTTCTACATCCACTTGAATTGAAATTACGCCGTGATTCAACTGTTTTCGTCGCTGCAATGAATGGAGCAGCGGCTGGTGGTGGGCTGGGGTTAGCATTGTGCGCAGATTACCGTGTATGTGTACCAAAAACAAAGATGGCTGCTTCATTTTTCAGTCTAGGACTATCTCCGGATGGAGGGACGACCTGGTTGCTACCTCGTCTCGTAGGATACCAAAGAGCAAGGAAATTTTTCTTCAACAATGAGGTTTGGTCAGCCGAGCAAGCACTTGAATATGGGGCAGCGGATGAAATTGTTCAACCGGATGAATTGTTAGAAAGAGCAATCGAAATTGCATCAAGTTGGGGTTCATGGTCTAAGATGAGTAGACAGGGGACTAAGCAATTGCTTGATGCCTCAAGTACAACCTTCATGGAAACTCAGTTGGAATTTGAGAAGGCTCTGATAACTGCTTCATCATTGACGCCTGATTTCGCGGAAGGAGTTTCTGCGTTCCTAGAAAAAAGAGAACCAGTATTTGGAAGAAGTTTGGAAGAAGAGTAAATTTTCCTATTTTCGTAGCCTTTGGACTCCGATAATAATTGCTAGTATACAAATCAATGCTGCTATATTTGCCATTATCATTGCAATTGATTTGATGATTATGCCATAGACCAGCCAAAGAATTAATGCAACTGAAATTAAAGCAAATGTAGGAACAGAAATACCTTCATGTTTACCCTCTGACCAAACTCTTTGGAGTTGGGGGATCCATGCAATTACACCGAGAAAGCCAGCCAACACACCTATGGCTTCTACCCAAATTGGAATCATTATACTCACACCGGAAGATCGTCACGTTCGGCCTTCTCGTCATTCGACCAATCAAAAATTCCCTTACCGGATTTTTTACCCAGACTACCTTCTTCCACTAAAGCATCGAGTAAAGGGTGAGGGCGATATGAATCATCATCAAAAGCTTCGGCCAAATTGTTTAGAATGTCTCTGCGGACATCTAGACCAACTAGGTCGGTTAACTCAAGTGGACCCATTGGGTGACGATAACCTAGATGCATTGCAGTATCAATATCAGATGCACTGGCTACTCCATCAGCTAACATCCGGATTGCTTCATTACCCAAAACAACACCAAGTCTACTAGTGGCGAATCCTGGAATGTCATTAACTAGAATTGTCGTTTTGCCCATTGCCTTACCGATTGACTGAGCAGTTGCGATGGTTTCTTCTGAGCAGCCATCATGTCTGACTAACTCTAGTAATTTCATGATTGGAACAGGATTGAAGAAATGCATTCCAATTATTCTGTCACCACAACCTGTTGATGCTGCAATCTCAGATATTGGGATACCTGAGGTATTGGTAGCGAGAATTGCGTGCGAAGGAGCCATTTTCTCAAGGTCACAGAATATCTTCTGTTTCAATTCCATAATCTCAGGAACAGCCTCAATGACCAAATCAACACCAGCAACTGCCTGACTTAGTTCCTCACATGCAGATAGGTTAGTTGACCAAGCGGCTTTCTGTTCAGAAGTAGTCTTACCTCGGGCAATTCCTTTATCCCAAAAAGCATCGATATTTTTCATTCCGCGTTCCAAACCCTCAGGGAAAGCATCAAACAATCTTGTATCCCAACCTGTTTGAGCACAAACTTGTGCTATGCCTGCACCCATTGTGCCTGCACCGATGACTGCAACGGTGCTAATTTCCACACTATTCACTCCCTACCATAGGCTGCAAGGGCAGCCTGAAAAAGACGTTGTCTTGGAACGTCGTGTTCAAGGAAACAGGTAAATGGAGCAACATCTTTCAGTAACTCAATAGCAGATACATAAGCGCCATAGATGAACGGATCTGCAACTTCAGTAGGAGGAATTTCAATGCCCAACTTTACCAGACCCTTACGAGTATCTTCATCCCAAATGGCGTAAGTGTGATGGGTAAAGTGGAGGTAAGCAGATAATCTACGGATATCCGAACGCGCCTTCTCTGTAAAGGAATCAAGAAGAAGAGTATCGGGATATCTAATTGCATACATTGCCAACTTCACCTCTCTAGTTGTTTCTTCTCTCCAATCGCGCTTTTCCATTCCTAGCCAATTATCAATCATATCTAACATTTGATTATCATAGGGACGGTGAACCCTGTACAGAAGTTCCTCATATCCTTCCGGATTCTGCTCTTCAGAATGATGGAACTCTTGGAACAACTCAGGTAGACATTCAAAGAATGGCTTACAACGAGTCTTGTCAAAAGCCAATAGTGCAACGTGTTGCATGAAATCACCTGGAGTAAGGCTCAATCGCCCTTCCACTCACGGTATTGAATCCATTCTTGTTGCATGTATTCATTCATTAGACGGTCTTCATCCTCAGCTGTAGGAATTACTGAATCGAGATATTCTTGCCATTCTTCATTACTTCCTTCAAATGTGTCACCTTCTACTGTAAATCGCTTTCCGGAATATTTGCCGATGCCACGATTAAACTTGTCTGAAGGTATAGTTATTTCCGGCTCACCATCTTTTCGAGCACTTGATATTCTTGTCATTTCAGCTCGGAGCTCTTGGAAATAAAGTTCACGACTAGCCTCATTCAGATGAGCTCGATCGGCTGCTTCTGCTGATTCTCGCTCATCAAAACGACCCTTGATTCCATAAACATAGGCCCACTGAGCACTTGTAGAATCATCTGTACCAAAGAGATCTAGCCCTGTGCTGACCCACTTGTTGATATATTTCTGTAGAAGAGCACATGGAATTACTCCTTGCTTGACAATTCTGCGCAGTCCATTAGCTCCAGTACCAAGATGGAAAGATTCCTCCTTCAGCATTGGACCCATTGAAGCCGCTAAGGGTTTGAAGGAAGATGTACTAAGCATCTTCAACTGATACTTACCATCACGGTCGATGAAGTGAGTAAAACAAAAGAAATCCAGCCAGTGGTCAATTGGTGCATTGAATGAGCCGAGAATTCGAGTCCCATCCTGAGCATTTCGCTCGAGTAACTTGGAAGCTTCTCTAACACCATGCTCACCAAAATAAGTGCAGAGTAGATATGCCATTTGCCAACCATGCCTCTGTTCCTCACACATGATTCGAAGTGCAGACTTTTTGTCATACTCTGTTGGTGCTGTTTCCAACAAATGATTCTGTTGCTCGACACTAGCAAATTCAGTATCACCTTGTACGCTAACCATACTGATTATCGCGTCCCGAATGTTTTGTTGAGGGATTTGCATTCTACGACTCCACTTTGGCATTCCTTCGAAATCGCCAAACTCTATGTTTTCGCCAGCGGTATCCCAATCAAATTTGATATCAAATCGATAGTCTCCTAACCATGAAGGATCGAAGCCAATTCTTGTTTGCCATTCTTGGAAGTCTCTAATCCACACCTCAAAGTTTGGAGTGTAGTCATCTACGGTCTCTGTCTGTGCCATGTAATCACCGAATATGTCTTAGTTTTCAAAGGATTGTATATCCCTAATTAGTCAATCCTTTGGAGATTGGCGCCTGACCGAATCTGCAAATTCATCAATTATGTGTTTTTCAATTAGATGAATCATCTCACAAAGAGTTGATTTTGAGACGCCTGCTGATTCGGCTAAACCAGTCAGTGTGATTCTCCTTGGAGTCTCATAATATCCACTTGATACGGCTAAATCAAAGATTTCTCGTTGTCTAATCGTAAGTAATCGTGATTCGGCTTCTTTAGATAAAGAATGGATGCGATGAGGTAATCCTGACTTCTTCAAAGCCTTAACGAGTTCCTTGACATGATCATGGTCGGTCACGAATTCCCACTCTACCCATCCATCTCTAACTGTGAATGGAGTCTGGGGGGTAACCTTGGCCTTCAATAGAGGTTTCAAAAATCCCCCACCTTTTCTGGCTATAGTAAGAGACATCTCTATAGAATCATCGTGTTTGTCGAAAACAGTTATTTCTTCAATACTAGAGTGCCCTTGGAGATACTCTAAGAATTCATCAATATTTGAAACTGAGGAGTTACTAGATGCAACTACTGTGCTAAGTCCACGTCCAGCAGGGAGAGCCATATGCTCATCCACACGTAGCAAAACGCTATGTCTTTCACGTGTAATATCGCCAGCCCAATGCCCTTCTGGTAGACGAATCGAAATTAGTAGATGCTGCACGTCGGCCTTTCCTCCACTTTTTCGACTTAGCACCCCCATATTCATTCCTCTCCATTGTTATTCTCTTGTTCTCCTTCTTTGGGAAGTACATAGATAATAATCATAGATATTACTAATCCAATTAAGAATGTCTTCCATACAGGTACATTATCAGCACCAGTCCAATCTAAACCCCCACCACTAGCACCTACATTCTCACCCATTGTGGTGAATTCAAATTCATTCCACAGATCTCCAGATGATGTTTCATCCCCGTTTACTGAGTTAACTAAAAGAACAAAATTTGCAGATACCCTGTCGTTACTCGGAGCTTTCCATTCAATTGTCCACGAACGTTGATTGTTGCCTTCCTCTGTATGAGTCGCTTCATTATCAATAATTTGAACTGAATTATCAATTTCATAGAGTGTTCCATGAGTTGATTTTAGATTAAATCCACCATAGTTTTCTCCCGCTTCATCGGGGCCACCCTCAAATGATACTGTGACTGTGTAAACTTCCTCAACCACGAATATTTCAGGTAGGCCATCTACTGAAATCAATACTTCGTCGCTAGCACCACCATGGCACATGCAACCTGAATCAACAACCGAACCAGATATTCCCCCAGGAAGCGCTAGAATTGCGGGAGCCAGAAGGAGGATGAAAGATAACGTTACAACAACTTTCCTAGAAAGGTAGCCACCAAATGGAACTGCGTACGAAAAACTCAAACTGACCCCCGAACATAGCAGGGGGGGTTAATACAATATCTCTCATCCCGAACATGTTCGGGTTTATTTATTGCTTTCAATTATTATTCATTCAGATGATGAAGTTTCCATCACTGGCAACTCATTCCAATTGTGAGTTGGGGGTGGAGATGTTGTCAACCACTCGAATGTATGACCATCCCAAGGATTGTTCCCCGCTTCTTTACCATGCTTCATACTACGGACGAAATTCCAGAAGAAGATTACTTGGCCGACGAAAACAACTAGTGAGCCGATAGTAGCTAGTAATTGTTGATCGGCCCATCCTGCGGCTTCCTGATAGACATAGATACGTCGTGGCATATCCCAAAGTCCAAACAGTGGAATGAAAGTTAAATTAATTCCTAAGAAAGTCAACCAAAAGTGCCACCATCCTAGTTTGTCGTCTAACAAACGGCCAAACATTTTGGGATACCAATAGTATATTCCTCCCAATGTCATTATTGCTACTGAACCTAGAGTGTAGTGGAAGTGAGCAACTAGGAAGTAGGTGCCTCGTAATTGAACATCCATTGCTACGCTTGAAAGATAAACTCCGGTAATCCCACCTACTAGGAATATACCAATTGCACCCATTACAAATGCAAGAGGGAGTTTTGTGAAATCAGGTTTTGATTTGTAGAAAGTTGCAACTAGACTCAGATAAATTAGAGCAAATGGGACTGATATTAATTCAGTCCCAATTGATTCAATCTTGCGGAATGTTGGGTCTATTCCTGTAATGAACATGTGGTGTGCCCAAACAAGAACACTTAGGACTGAGGCAACCATTAGGGCATAGATGATAGTATTACGTCCATACAAATGCTTTCGCACAAAGGTAGGTACTATTTCCATTGCCATTCCCAATCCAGGAAGGAGAACAACGTATACCTCTGGATGTCCAAAGAACCAGAAGATATGCAACCACCACGTAGTGCCATCAATACTTGGATCAAAGAATAATGTATCAAAGACCCTATCTCCAACAAGCATCAGAACTGCTGACAATAGAGCTGGGAAAACAGCCAACATTAGTAAAACTGTGAAAAACATGTTCCAAGTGAACATCGGCATATCCCAAATACCCATACTCGGAACTCGATGACGAAGAATTGTCACGAGGAAGTTAATCGTAGAAGCACTGACTGAGAGGATTAGTAATACTAGACCCGCTCCAGCAAGAGAGACACCAGAACCTGGATTATACTCAACGCTTGTTAGTGGGGAGTAAAATGTCCAACCGACGTCAGCAGCACCCTCAAAGAAGAATCCTGATGCTGCGGTTAATCCGCCAAGAACCAAAGTCCAAAACGAAAACGCATTCAGTCTTGGAAATGCCATATCTTTAGCTCCAATTTGAAGTGGAACTATGTAATTAGCAAAGGCGAATGACATAGGAGATACAGCAAATAGCACCATGACTGCTCCATGCATGGTAACTGCTTGATTGAACAAATCGCCAGTCATGAAGTCATTATCAGGTACAACTAATTGTAGTCGAACAAGCACTGAAAGTGCCATGCCGATAATTGCGAAAATGATTGAAGCCCAAAGATAGAGCAGACCTACATCTTTGTGATTGGTGGTGGTTAACCAGTGCATTAACTCCTTCTTACCAAAATCTTCCTTACGATAAAGAACCACAACTATAGCAACGACGATTCCAAGTACAGACCCTACTATCAGTAACCATGCAGGATCTCCAATATCAATTACTGAGCCAGAACCTGCATTTTGTCCTTTAATCGTGAATTTTTCTTCATTCCATTCATCTCCTGCAGAAGTACCATCTCCATCGACTGAATTTACTAGTAAAACAAAGTCGGCAGAAACCTTGTCCGAAGTTGGTGCAGTCCAATCTATAGTCCAAGTTCGCTGGTCGTTTCCAGATTCTGTGTGAACTGCCGCATTCTCAAGAATTTGAGTCGAATCATCTGTAGTTGTAAAAGTACCATAATTTGACTTCAGATTAAATCCACCATGGTTCTCACCTGTAGCCTCGGGACCTCCTGTGAAACTAATTGTTAGAGTATAGACTTCATCGGCCATGAATTCTTCAGGAATACCCTCTACTGTGATTGCTACATCATCGGAGGGTGCTGCTCCATGACACAGGCAACCAGAAGTAACTGTTGCTCCTGATATTCCTCCCGGCAATGCGCTCATCTGTGGTGCTAGAGCCAGTAACATTCCAAATAGCAATATTAGAGATATATATTTCTTGTAATTAGTATTCATGCACTCGCCTCCGAATTATACCAAGCATCAAAGTCATCAGCAGACATTACCTCGATTTCACCCATCATAATGGCGTGCTCATCACCACATAGTTCAGCACACCTAACAGGGAATATTCCTGTATCATCTGCATGAATCCAACCCACATTGACTCTGCCAGGAATTGAATCAATCTTGATTCTATGATCAGGCAAAGCAAAGGAATGGAATACATCACCACTAGTTACCTCAAAGACCACCGGTACATCGACTGGAATCTTCAATGTCTCTCCTGAGGCGCTATTGATAGAAGCACCATTTGGATATTGATAGTCCCAATAATATTGGTAACCCGTGACTTCTATTGTGAATGAGTCTTCAGTAGTTTCTGGCTCCTCGAAAAAGTCGATAGAGTCGAAAGTAGAATCAGAGAGCACGAGAAGGAATAATGCAATCACCATAGAAATGGCAAATGCACCTCTCTTACTTTCTCTAATTACGGGGGCCGCTCCTATTCTCATCTCTTCACCCGAATCTTCGCCATAGGAAGTCACCAGTAGATAGACAAAATATGCATAGACAGCAAGACCAATTACAGTCCCTAGGCTCCAATATAGGGTGAATAATTCATCATATTTATCCGCGTGAGCTCCAGTTCCACCAAGACCTTGGAACCAATTGAAGATTGAAGCAAATGTCATCATCAAAATAACTATTGAAGCGATAATAATTGCCAATTGCCGGCGCTCAAATCCCA
>Ga0208894_1000694_pt1 | contig 22818 bp, 25 predicted proteins | sample ETNtaG_12_FD_185752 | JGI IMG/M metagenome (GOLD analysis project Ga0208894, IMG submission 185752) | Marine microbial and viral communities from oxygen minimum zone, Eastern Pacific Ocean - ETNP201306SV49 (SPAdes) (version 2) | ecosystem: Environmental > Aquatic > Marine > Oceanic ...
AATCATATTTAATAGGATAATCCAAAATATCATCAAGCTCATGACTTTTTAATGCTACAAAATTTTTTGGATTCCAGTCCAAATTTAACCTAAAAATATCAACTGAAAAATTAAATACAATAACAATTTTTTTATCTAAAAATTTTTTATTTTCTTCCAAAAAATTGATAACTTCGTAGGGACCATTGTTAGGAGCTGCATAAATTTTTAAATTCGATTTATTATAAATTTTATTTAAAAAGTGATTTTGTATTTTGTTTACTTCCAAACCAAGAGCCTGGCTGTCGCCAAAAACTTGAATAGTATTTGTTGCTTTTTTTTTTGCTATTATTCTTCCTCCAAGAAAATCTGTTAAATATTGAACTTTTTTATTTCCTTCTTTAACACAAAAAGAAGCATCTGGTGGCAGATGAACATAATCATCATTGTATCCATAAGGAAGAAAACTCAAACAATTATTAGAATAAGATTTTTTTGAACCAAGAAATATAATAGTAAATACTACAAGAATAAAAATACCTTTATTGTTAGGAAAATGTTTTTTTAGATTATTCATAAATCTCTACATTGATAAATGTAGGTATTATTTAAGAATTTGAAGAAAAGGGAGACAAATGTTAAAGTAAACATATGTCTTATATACCTCATTCTCCACGAGAAGGTAAAGATTTGTTGGGTACGTTAAATGAGTTTGCTTACGCTGAATATGGATCTTTTCTTGAAATACTTGCACTTGCAAAAAAAGCAAAATCTTCAAGACGTAAGTTTGGTTTTATCAAGCATGCTTTAGATGAATATCGTCACAGTTCTTTATTTTTTAAAATATTATCAAACCAAGCAAAAAGAGGGGTGGGGAAATTTAAACGTGAATACAGATATTTTCCACAAAATGTAATCATAAAAGGATATGTAGATAAAGAAGGCTTTTTAATAGAAAAATTGTCATTAAAAAAACTTCTAGAGTTTGTGTACGCTAACGAACTTATGGTTAAAGAAACTTTTGATAGATTAAAAAAAATCAATTCTATCATTCAAGATGAAGAATCTATTAATATTTTAAACAGTATAATGAAAGATGAATTAGATCACCATGGACAAGCAAAAAAATTATATGAGATTAAATTTCCTGACTCAAAATTACAATTTGCTTTAAAAAAAGAAAGAATTAAAAGAAATTTTAGACTTATTAATTTTCACAACATAAAGTTTTTGAATAAAATATTTGATTTAATTATAAATTTTTTTATTAGCTGTTTTGGAAAAATTATTAATTTAATAACTGTTCCCGATTCTAAAAACGAAAATTTAATGACACTTGACCCTCAAAGTGTAATATAATTAATGTTTTATTTGGGTATTTCTGCTTATTATCATGACTCTTCTGTTGCATTAATTGATGATGAGGGGAGCTTGGTTGATTTTAAAAAGGAAGAATGGCTCTCAAGAATAAAAGGTGACAAGACATTTCCAAGACTAGCATTACAAGAATTAATAAATTCTTTCAGCTTATCTGATGAAAATATTAAATTTATCACTTTCTATGAAAAACCAGTGAGATCTTGGATAAGTGTGCTAAAGCATTCTATAAAAAACAATCCCTTAAGTAACGATTTAACTAGAAACTATTTTAAGAATGCTTGGAATTCTTCCATGAGATTCCAAATGGATTTATCCAAGTATATAAAAATAAAAAAAATTCCAATTTTATATTCTGACCATCATTTAAGTCACACTTTAAGCACTCTTTATTATTATAATGATTTTCCTTATGTTTCGGTTGTTGTTGATGGTTATGGAGATAAGTATTGCACTTCTATTCATCATGTAAAATCCAATAAAGAAATTATTAATTTATGGAACTCAGAATATCCAAATTCATTGGGTTTATTTTATTCAGCCATAACTGATTTTTTAGGTTTTTCAATAAATGAAGGAGAATATAAAGTGATGGGCCTAGCTTCTTTTGGACAACCAAAATATTATGAAAATCTAAAAAAGACTATTAAATTTGAAGATAATAAACTTATTACTGATACAAAATATTATGATTATATAAGGAGAACAGACAGATCGTTTTCTGACCAGTTAACCAATCTATTCGAAATAGAGCCTAGATTACCCGATATTTCTTTAGAAATTGGAGAGAAAAAATTTCAAGTATATGCTGACATTGCAGCTTCTGCCCAAAAAGTTTTGGAGGAATTGCTATTTTCAATTTTTCAATACGCTTACAATTTAACAAAAGAAAAAAAGTTTTTATTTTCAGGTGGAGTAGCAATGAACAGTGCCGCTGTTAGAAAATGTTCAAAATTAAAATTTATAAACCAACTTAACATTTCACCTTCATCTGGCGATTCTGGGGCTGCTATAGGAGCATCTTATTTTGGTTTTTTAAGCGAAAAAAAAAATAATAATTTTGTATCAAAAAATAATATCAAAAATAGTCTTTACCCTGGTAAATTTAAACCTGAAGGTAATTTTTTGGAATTTGGTTTTGATAAAATAGCTGATGCAGATACTTCTTTAAACGAAACGTCAATACTTATTGCTAATAATGAAATAATTGCAACTTGCTATGGTAATATAGAAACTGGACCTAGGGCTCTTGGTCATCGATCTTTAATTTGTAATGCACATAATTCTGATTTGGTAAAAAAACTAAGTACAGAAATTAAAAAACGTAGCTTATTTATACCTACTGCTCCGACTATTTTAAAAGAATATGCAGAAAAATACTTTTATTTAGAAAATTCTTTAATGAATTGTTACATGCATATGACCGCAACAGCCACTCCAAAAGCCGAGGTTATGAAAAATATTAGAGGAGTTGTACATATAGATAACACTTCAAGAATTCAGATTTGTAATGAAACTCATTTATTAGGTAAAATTCTAAGCAACCTAAAAAAATTTGATATATATCTGATCGCTAATACATCTTTTAATATATCTTCGGACCCAATGGTTTATGATGAAATTGATGCCGTTGTCGCCCTACATAAAATGAAAATAAAATATTTGTTGACAGAAAATGGTTTGTTTAAAAAAAAATTTGAAATTAAGGTTTAAAAATAATGAGATTTATTAAATTAATTTTTCATTTACTAATAAATTTAAAAAAAAATACCTCAACAGGACAGTTTATACTATTTATACTATTGTTCTTGTTTTTAATATTAATTGGAATGATTGCTCTTATTAAAATTGCAATACCTTTCACATATATTGTCATATAGATTAAAAAAAAGTGTATTGAAATAAAATAGGAAAAATCAATTAGATGCAGCTCTGGTTATTAAATTTATTGTAGATTATCTAGAATATGACTCCTATTAACTTTATCATTAACATACTTAGCTTTAGTATGAGTTTCAGGTAACTTTATTAGTTTTGTTAGGAATAATAAAATACTTTCATTTGTGTCTATTATTACATATTAATTTATGGATTTTATCTAACATTCGGACCTATAGACATATATGAAGATAGGACTAAGAACTTTTTTATAAAAAACCTAGAGGAAAAAGAACTTCCAATATTATTTGTTATACTAAGATTTTATCAGTATATTCTTATTGTTGTTGGTGCAACTTTTAGTTATTTATATTTAAAATATTTAAGAAGATAAAAAATTTACAAGTTAAAATTACCCGAATTAAATATGATACAATTAAAAAAACAGATAATAGAGTACGCACAAAAACTCAATAGCACAAATTTATCACCATTAAGATCTGGAAATGTTTCTATAAGAGTAACTCGCGATAATGTAGAAGGTTTTCTTATTACACCATCAGGTAAAAAATACGAATCTCTTGTACCAGAAGATATTGTTTTTCTAGCTTTAAAGGAAAAATACGATAATCTTAAAATGTTTAATTCATCTTTAAATCCATCATCTGAATGGCGTTTTCATCAAGATATTTATTTAAAAAAAAAAGAAGCAAAAGCAATTGTTCATGCACATTCACCGCACGCAGCAGCAGTTTCAGCGTATGGAAAATCAATTCCTGCATTTCATTATATGGTAGCTCTAGCAGGTGGCGATGATATAAAATGTTCTGAATATGCAACTTTTGGTACACCCGAACTATCAATAAACATTCTTAAAGCATTAAAGGATAGAAAAGCTTGCTTGATGTCTAATCATGGACAGTTAACTTTCGGAGTTAATTTAAAACAAGCTTTTGAACTTGCTGAAGAAGTAGAAAATATTTGCCATCAGTATGTAATTGCTTTAAAAATTGGCAAACCCAAGATTCTTTCATACTCAGACATGCAAAAAATTTTGGAGAAGATAAAACATTATAAAAAGGCTTAGTTTTTATGACTAAAGTAGGGGAGCATTTAACTCTAGATATAATTGGTACCAAGAAAGAGTACGAATCTTTTTTCTTTGAGAAACTTTTATATAAAATTGCAAAAAAAGCCAAAGTAACAGTATTAGAAATTTCAACATATAAATTTGAACCACAGGGATTTACTATGGTAGCTTTGTTGGCAGAAAGCCATATTAGTTTTCATACATTTCCTGAAAAAGGAATCATCAGTTTTGATTTTTTCACTTGTGCCAATATTTCACCTTCTGTTGCCATAGATGTAATTAAAGACGAAATAGAACATACACATATAATTAAAAAAGAATTTAATAGAGATACTGTTGATTTATATCAAGACAACTATAGTTCTCCCGGATTACGTAAATCATATGTAGTTAATAAAGTATTAGAAAACTTTAAATCTAAAGTAGGCCAATATGTAGAAATTTTAGAATTAGAACAGTTTGGCAAATCTCTTTTTATAGATAATGAAATACAAGTAGCAGAAAGTGATGAGTATTTATATAGCTCAACATTTGTAAATTCAGGGTTAGAATTAAATTCAAAGAAAGAAAAAGCAGCAATTATTGGAGGTGGTGATGGTGGAGTTGCTAGAGAATGTATTTCACAAAATTTTGGATTTATTGATTGGTATGAATTAGATCCTGAAGTAGTTGAGGTTTGCGATAAACATTTAAGTAAGATCGGCGAAAAAGCATCCGAAAAAAATTCAGTTAAATGCGTTTGGGGCGATGCATTTGAAAGTATAAAACCAATTAACGATGATACATATGATCAAATCTATGTTGATCTAAATGACGATCAATTTTGTATTGATTTAGCTTCAAAAAATATGGACTCTTTAGTTAGAATATTAAAACCCAAAGGTGTTATTACAGCACAAGTAGGAAGCCAGGATAATAAACCAAAACAAGTAGAAAATTGGATGAATGTATTCAACCATAGTTTTGGAAACACAAAATTATCAAGAGTTTATATACCAAGTTTTGATTGTTCTTGGAATTTTTCCTCTTCAATAAACCATTAATTTTTCTTTTTAATTCAGTAAATTTGTGAAATAATATTTTTAAATTAAAGGAGAAAATAATGAATATATTTAAAAAAACTATTTTTTCAGTTCTAGCTTCTTTATTAATTGTCGGAAATGTTTATGCTGCTGATAAAATTAGGATTGGAACTGAAGGTGCTTATCCTCCATGGAATTCAAAAGATGCTTCAGGCAAACTAATTGGATTTGAGGTTGAATTAGCTTGGTCGCTTTGCAGATACATGGAAAGACAATGTGAAATTGTTGAGCAAGATTGGGATGGAATGATACCAGCATTATTAATGAGAAAATTTGATGCAATCATGGCAGGTATGTCAATCACTGCAGAAAGACAAAAAACAATTACTTTCTCACAAGGTTATGCAGATGAAGTTGCACAATTAGCTGTAATGAAAGGATCTAGTTTAGAAGGAATGGATACACCATCAGGTATAAATTTGTCTTTAGGTGGATCTGATGTTAACAAAGCTCTTAAAACTTTAACTGGAGCTTTAGCTGGAAAAACTGTTTGTGTTCAAACAGCAACTATTCACCAAAATTTCCTAGACTCAGGAGATGTAGGCGCGGTTAATGTTAGAACTTACAAAACTCAAGACGAAGTAAACTTAGATTTAGCTTCTGGCAGATGTGATGCTGCACTTGCTGCTGCTGTTGCATTTACAGACTATGCTGAGAAATCGGGAAAATCTGTTGTTCTAGTTGGTCCAACTTTTTCAGGTGGAGCTTTTGGAAATGGTGTTGGTGTTGGAATTAGACAAGGTGGAGATGATACTATCGGTAAAAGAGACGCTGAACTCTTAAAATCTTTTAACAAAGCTATTGATGAAGCAAGAAAAGATGGAGTTATCAGTAAGCTTGCGATCAAACATTTTGGTTTTGACGCTTCTATGTAATAATTTATTTGAAATGGCGGTTATTTAGTTAACCGCCTTTTCGATATGGAACTTCTTGCATTTGGAAAAACCGGTTGGGGTGACGAGTTATTTTACGCAACCTTAATGACTTTAGCTGTATCTGTTACAGCAATGTTAATTGGTTTTTTTTTCGCATTAATATTTACTCCATTAAAATTATCAAAAAATAAATTTCTTAATTTAATTGGAAATTTTTACACCACTGTAATTAGAGGTGTTCCTGAACTTTTAGTGATTTACTTGTTTTTCTTTGGTGGTAGTGGGACAATCATGTTTGTAGCATCTATGTTTGGATATTTTGAATATATTGAAATTAATGCTTTTATTACAGGCTCATTTGCAATTGGAATTATATCGGGTGCATATTCAACAGAAGTTTTTAGAGGAGCAATTCAATCTATAGACAAAGGTCAGTTTGAAGCTTCAAAAGTTTTAGGAATAAAAAAACATATCCAGTTCTATAAAGTTATTTTGCCTCAAATGTTAAGATTAGCAATTCCAAATTTAAGTAATGTTTGGCAAATAACTTTAAAAGATACATCGCTTATTTCCGTAACTGGATTAGTTGAAATAATGAGACAATCTTATATTGCCGCTGGATCAACAAGAGATCCTTTATTCTTTTATTCATTTGCAGCAGTTTTATATTTGCTACTTACATATTTTAGTATGAAGTTAATAAATAAATTAGAACTTAAATACAGTAGGGGATATTAATGGACTTTGAATTAATGATTAATAGTTTACCAAAGTTGCTTAATGCAACTGTAATTACATTAAAATTATTGTCACTATCATTGTTTTTTGGATTATTTATTGGTTTTTTATTTGCAGTATTAAGAATGAATAAAAATCCAATAATAAATAAATTTGCCTATGGATATTCTTATGTATTTAGAGGAACGCCTCTTCTAGTTCAAATATTTATTATTTATTATGGATTAGGGCAGGTAGAATATTTAAGATCAACAGTATTATGGGTTATATTAAAAGAACCCTATTGGTGCGCAATAATAGCTTTTGCATTGAATACTGGCGCTTACACTTCTGAAATTTTACGCTCTGCTTTTCAAACAATAAAACTAGGTATGATAGAAGCAGGTAAAAGCCTTGGTATTTCAAGTAAAATTATTTTTTATAAAATTCAAATACCAATAGCAATCAGACAATCTTTACCAGCATATGGTAATGAAATAATATTAATGCTTAAAGGAACCTCTTTAGCGAGTACAGTAACTTTAATGGATCTTACTGGTGTTGCAAAATATATTATATCAACAACCTTTAAACCCATAGAAGTTTTTATCGTTGCTGGAGGTATATATTTATTTATGACTTTCTTAGTTCATAACACAATAAAATATTTAGAAAGAAAATTTAGCTATTAATATGAAAGTAGCTTGCATTCAATTGTCTAGTGGGGAAAATTACTTAAAAAATTTTAAAAATATTATTAAATTTATTAACAAAGCAATAATTAATAAATCCGATTTAATTATTACACCAGAAACATCGTCAATAATTACAAGTGATAAAAAAATTCTTTTTAAAAACACTTACACAATGAAAACAGATCCATTAATCAAAGAAATAAAAAAAATAGCAAAAAAATTTAAAAAATGGATTTTAATTGGATCACTGCCAATAAAAGATGGAAAAAAATTCAGAAACAGATCAATTATGATTGGACCAAGTGGAAAAATTGTAAAATATTATGATAAAATTAGCATGTTTGACGTTAAATTAACCAAGAAAGAAACACATAAAGAGAGCAAAACATTTAAACCAGGGTCAAAACTTGTAAGTGTAAATCTTCCATGGGGCAGACTAGGTCTTACAATATGTTTTGATCTAAGGTTTCCAGAAATCTATAGAAACTTATCAAAGAAAAATTTAAATTTTATTAGCGTTCCTTCTGCTTTTACAAAAATAACAGGAGAAAAACATTGGATAACATTACTCAAAGCCCGAGCGATAGAAAATTTTTGTTATATATTTGCCCCAAATCAAACTGGAAAAAATACAAAAAAAAGAGAAACATTTGGTCATTCAGTAATTATTTCTCCTGATGGTAAAATTTTAAAAATTAAAAAAACAGGCGCTGGTATTATCTATGAAAATATAGATCCTAAAATTTCCTTAAATTTAAGAAAAGCTATACCAAGTTTGATTTAGTAATCAGTGTATTCTTTGATTTCTTTAATCTTTGAGCCAGTATGATTATTAATTTCTAGTTTTATTTTAGCTCTATCATCATTAAGAAAGTGAACATCTCTAGATAATTTAATAAACTTTTCTCCAAAATCAGAATTTTTTTCGCATAATCTTTTATCATCTTCAATAACCCAAAGTTTTGAATTTATTTCTTTTAAAGATTGAAAAAGTTTTTCCAACTTTTCGTCTGTTTTTATATTTTGATCTAATTCTGCCTTTAAAATTTTATATTCATCATTGATAAATTTAAGATTTTTTCCATCTTTAATTTTTTCTTTTTTAATTTCCAAAATTGATATTTTATCTAAAAGCTCCCCAACCGATACTTCAACTAGAATTTTGTTCATAAAGTTTTATAGTATGTTAAGTTGTTATAAATATGTCCAATATTCTAATTATAAAACATGGATCTTTAGGAGATATAGCCCAAGCATGTGGTGCAATTCAAGATATTTCTGAAAATCATAGTAATGATGAAATCTACTTGTTAACGACCAAACCGTACATTGATTTATTTAAAAAAAATAAAAATATAAATGAAGTGATCTTAGATAAACGTCTTTCAAAATTTAATTTATTTTATTTATATTCATTAATGAAAACTATTAATAAATACAAATTTTCTAAAGTATATGATCTTCAAAACTCTAAACGTACAACTTTTTATAAAAGAATTTTATTTCCAAAAGCAGATTTAAATACTTGGTCCTCATCTGAAACCACTCTTCCATCTGATAGTTCAAAAGATGAATTCGATAAAAAACCTGTTTTAGATAGATTTGAATATCAACTTAAAACTTCTGGTATAAATACTAATCACACAATATTCCCAGACTTTTCTTGGAGCTGTTCTGATATCTCAAAAATTAAATCTGAATATAAATTAGAAAAATATATTATTTTATTTCCGTTTGCCTCTCCTCATTTAACTTCAAAAAGATGGCCTTATTACAATGATCTTATTAATAAAATTACAGAAAAATATAATGATACTTTTAAAATTGTTGTAGCTCCAGGACCCAACGAAATTAATGATGCAAAAAAGTTTAAAGCGTTATGTATATTGGATAATGGTAAATCTCTTGATATTTCACAATTATCAACACTAATAAAAAACAGTTCATTTGTTGTAGCAAATGATACCGGCCCAGCACATATGACAGCCCATTTAGGTTCGAAAGGATTAGTTTTGTTTGGTGCTCACACTACAGCTTATAAAGTTAGCATTGAAAGAGAAAATTTTAAAGCGGTACAAGTTGTTGATTTGAATAAACTTTCTGCAGAAAAAGTGTTTGAAAAATTATCTAACGAACTTTTTTAACTTTATCAATTATTCTTAATATTACCGGTATAGTAAATAAAATAAATAAAAGTCTAATTATGTGGTGAAATGCTACAAAATCAGGTTCTAACTCAAATGTAATTGCAATAACAGCAACCTCATAAATTCCACCAGGGCAAAACGACAAGACTAGAGTTAAAAAATTGTTATCTACAAAAAAAGTAGCAACATAAGCAGCAATTAAACCTAGTAGTACGAGTAAACTTGTTGCAATAAAACTATGAAAAGTATTATTTGCAACTTCTTTAATTGTTTTTTCAGCAAATCTGCATCCAACAGAAGCTCCTAAAATTAACAAACAAAAATCTATAGAAAATTCTGGCAATTTATAAGAGGCAATATCAGTAATTTGTAAAATACCGCTGGCAACTAAAGTTCCTGATAATAAAGCTGCAGGCACTTTTATTTTATCAAATAATAAAATTAAAATTATTGATCCAGTTATTAGAATAATAAGATTAAAATGATTTTGATCTAGATAATTATAGTTTTCTATTAATATTGCTTCTGAACTTGAATAATTAACTATTATAAAAGGAAAAACGGTAATGATAATAATAAGCCTTATTAAATGTGAAGTAGCAACTTGAGATAAGTCTGAATTTTCATGTTCAGCTAAAATCAATAATGGACCAAGAGCACCAGGGGCTGCCGAGAAAATAGATGTTTTTTCATTGTAACCTGAAAATTTTTGAAGATATTTTGAAACTATTATTATGCTAATTAAAATGTAAAAGAACATAATGATAGTTGTCCAAACCCAATTAACCATCTGGTTGATTAAATTTTGCTCAATATAAGTTCCAATATAAAGTCCTAGAATAATTAAAATTCCACTTAAAGCTAATTTAGGCATTACAACTTTTAGACCCATTAATGCTGCTATAGATATTGCAATCATAGGACCAAGCATCCAAGCTAGAGGCACTCTAAAGTACTCGGCAATGATTGCACTTGGAGTTGAAATCAAAATTACCAAAAAAAACTCAATAGATATTAGAGATTTCATCTCTTTTCTATTAAACTGAATCGCGTTTGACATGAATTCTATAATCGTTGTTGACACCAATTTATATATTATGATTAACTAACACAATTAAATAAAGAGAGGGAAACAATGAAACTATATAAATCATTAATTTCAGTTTTATTTTCTGCAATTCTATTATTTTCAGCAACAAATTCTTTTGCAATTGATAAGTTACATTTTGTAATTGGTGGCGGCGCTGGCGGTGGTTGGGATGGAACTGCTAGAGGAACTGGAGAAGCTTTAACAAAAGCAGGCTTTTTAAAAAGCGCATCATTTGAAAATATGTCCGGTGGTGGTGGTGGAAAAGCATTAGCTTTTATGATTAATACAAAACCTGCAAATACAGTTTTAGTTCAATCAACACCATTAGTTTTAAGATCAATCACTAGACACAAAGGTTATGTAAGTGGCAGTGGTACTTTATCATATAAAGATGTAGTACCTATTGCTGGAGTAATTGGTGATTATGGCGCAATCGCTGTTGCTAAGAGCTCATCATTCAAAAACTTTAAAGAAGTTGTGGATGCTTATAAAAAAGATCCAAGTTCAGTAAAAATGGCTGGTGGATCTGTTAGAGGAAGCATGGACCATTTAATTGGTGCTTTAGCTTTTCAAGCAGCTGGAGCTAATCCAAATGACGTTATTTACGTTCCGTATGACGCTGGTGGTAAAGCTTTAGCTGGACTTTTATCAGGAGAAACTCAAATTATCTCTACAGGTTTAGGAGAACTAATGGGCGCAAGAGATCAAGTAAGAATAATTGGTATTACTGCTCCATCAAGAGTTTCTGACGCACCTGATGCACCAACATTAAAAGAACAGGGTTATGATGTACAATTCGTTAACTGGAGAGGATTTTTTGGGCCCCCAGGTATGAGTGCAAGCATGAAAAGTGAAATTTCTAAAATGCTTGGCGATGTACAAAAAACTCCTGAATGGGAAACTGTCAGAGCAAGAAACGCTTGGGTAAATATTTATAATCCAGGTGATAAGTTTGTTTCATTTTTAGAAAAACAAACTGAAGAAATGACAGCTCTTATGAAGAAACTAGGAGTAATATAATTTTTATCCCCAAGATTGTATAAAAATTAGAGCAGTGAATATAAATACTACAAAAATTATATCACTGCTCTTTTTTATTTTTTCTGCATTTTACTTATATACAGCTTACCAAATTCAAGTTTTTTCTTTTGATGAAAATGCACCGTTTAATGCTAGAACATTTCCTATTTATTTAGGTTATACAGGTTTATTTTTTTCTGGATTAAAAATTATTTTACCAGATCCTAATAATATTAAAATTGATCACAAAAATTTAGAATATAAAAAAACAGTTATACTTATTATTATAGCTATAATTTACGGTGCAACGATACTAAAAATTGGATATTTTTTAACAACATCATTATTTTTAGCTTCTTCATATTATTTTTTAGGTGAAAGAAGATGGTTGTTAATCTTTATTTTATCATTCCCTTTTGTTGCGGCTTTCATGTACCTTTTGCACGGAGTTCTTGACATTTATTTAAGAGATCCATTTTTAAAATTAATTGGAGTTATGGGATGATAGAAGGAATTTTAATTGGTTTAAAAACGGCTCTAACTTTTCAAAATATATTAATGGTAATGATTGGTTGTTTCTTTGGAACAATTATTGGAATGCTTCCTGGTCTTGGACCAATGACTGCTATTGCATTAATGATACCAATTACATATGGATTTGATCCGGCAACAGGATTAATTTTAATGGCAGGCGTTTATTACGGTGCGGTATTTGGTGGGTCGACATCATCAATATTATTAAATGCACCAGGTGTACCAGGAACTGTAGCTACTTCATTTGATGGTTATCCTATGGCCCAACAAGGTAAAGCTGGAAAAGCATTAGCTATAGCGGCATGGAGTTCTTTTGCCGGAGGTACCCTTGCAGCTATCTATTTATTATTTATGGCACCAAGTTTATCAAAAGTGAGTTTATCATTTAGATCTCCTGATTATTTTGCGTTAATGATTTTAGGTTTAACTGCAATTGCCGCTTTTTCATCAAAAGGTCAATTTTTAAAAGCAATGATGATGGTTATTCTTGGGTTAATGCTAGCATCAGTAGGACAAGACTCTCTATCCGATATTACAAGATTTACATTTAATAATATGAATTTAACAGATGGGATAAGTTTTGTTCTAGTTGTAATGGCAACTTTTGCAATGAGCGAAGCGTTAACTATTATTTTAAAAAGAAATGATCCAACTGCAGCAGCTAAACAAGTCTCATTAACAGAACTTGGTTCAATTAAAATTGATAAAGATGAAAGAAAAAAAATGTTAAAAACAATTCCTCGAAATTCAATTATAGGCTTTTTTATTGGTGTTTTACCTGGAGCAGGAGCGACTATTGCATCATTCTTGGCATATGGAATGGAAAGAAATTTAGTTAATGATGAAGAAAAAGAAAAATTTGGAAAAGGAAGTGTTCATGGTTTAGCAGCACCTGAAACCGCAAATAACGCAGCTTGCTCTGGCGCATTTGTTCCTTTGTTGACTTTAGGAATACCTGGAAGTGGTACTACTGCTGTTATGCTTGGAGCGCTTTTAGGATTTGGAATTCAACCAGGTCCAAGATTATATGTGACTAATCCCGAAATATTCTGGTCAGTTATAATGTCTATGTATATTGGAATGGTAATATTGCTTATACTTAATCTACCTTTAATTCCTTATATAGCTAGAATACTTGCTGTTCCTAAAAATTATTTAATTCCACTAATATTATTTTTTTCGATCACTGGAATTTACGTAATGTCATTTAACAATTTTGATATTTATTTAATGATAGGAATTGCAGTTGTTGCAACATTTATGCGCTTATACGATTTCCCAATGCCACCTCTTATTCTTGCTTTTGTTTTGGGAGGATTAATGGAAGAAAATTTAAGAAGGTCATTACTAATTAGCAATGGTTCTTTTGATTTTTTGTGGGCTAGACCATTAACTGCAATTATATTAACATTCACTCTTATAATAGTAAGCTGGCAAGCATATAAAAGTTTTAAAAAATAGTTTGTCAGCAATGACAAATGAAAAAAAAAAGCGATCCAAAAGAAATTAAATGAAAAAACTTTTAGGAATATTTGTTCTAGGATTTTTATGTTTTAACAATTATGCATTTGCTAAAAAACCACAGCCTATTGCTGGACCAAATTGTCATATTATTCATTCTGCAAAATCAACTAATTCTGGAAAATCATACAAAAACATAAGCTCTAAATTATTAAAATCTGCATCAGTTCCTGATGCTATAATTTTTAAAAACAAAAAATTAATTTATTATGTTAACGGTGATTTTGATAATCATTCAATTTATGTCTCTGAATTATCAGAAGATATTAAAAAAGCAAAAACAATAGGGCCTATAAAACTTAATGGAGAAATCAATAAAGATGCTGTTGATCCTGATTTAATAATTACTGAGGATGGAAAAATTCGATTATTTTACTATGTTGGTTTGTTCACTAAACCGGTAATGGGAAAAAAACCAAATAAATTTTATTCAGCTATTTCGGTTGATGGTATTAACTTTACAATTGAAGGTGTTGTTGCAGAAGTCGATAATGCTACAGATCCAACGGTTATAAAATTACCCAATGATGAATATTTACTTGCCGTTGCTCAAGGAGACAATCAAAAAATTAAAATATTTAAAAGTACAGATGGAAAAAAATTTAATAAATTTTCATCTATAAAAGGTGGAATTCCAGAACTATCAATTGCTGAAAATGGTGATCCTGAAATACTTTTTCAAAATGCTGATGGTATTTTAAAAATGACATCCTCTAACGGTGGAAAAAAATGGAAAAAAACTAGAAGAAATATTTTAAGTGGAGACTCAAAAGGATCTGCTAGTCCAAGTGTAATTAGAATAAATGATAAAGAAAGAATACTATTTTATTTTAAAGTTAAAAAAGGATGCTCAACACCACCAACTGCATATTTAGAAGATAAAAATGCTTTAGGTCTTAAAGAAATAGGTGAGCCACCATTAGGTCATGGGGTTAAACCAAATCATAAAAAAATGAAAAAATAATTAAATGAAAAAACTTTTAGGGATCGTGGTTCTGGGTTTGTTTTTAGCCAATTGTGCAAATTATATTGCTGAAAAGGAACGCATCAATTTGCAAAAAGAAAATGCAGCTTTAGAAAAACAAATACAAGAAGATAAAGCTACTTGCTAATATTATGGTTTTAAAGCTGAGACATCAGAGTTTTCTGATTGTTTAATGAATTTAGATATTGCAAGAAAGCAAGAATTAATAACTAAAAAGATGCTTGAATGTGAAGCTGTAAGAAGAGACAACAATCAAAGTGCTGCAACAGGATTTTGGGCGGGTGTTTTAAAAGGTGCTAGAGAAAATCTAGCTTGTGAATAACATGAAAAAACTTTTAGGGATCGTGGCTCTGGGTTTGTTTCTATAGGATTATGTGGGAGACTCTGTACATACTCTGCACATTGGGACTAAAGGACCACCAGATCCAATTTCTGTTTGCCTAGTCGCTCGTTCCCATTTTCTGTAACTAAGTAAGTTTCTCCTAGATTCATCGCTAATTCATTGGTAGAATCCATCAAGATCATATGTAGGAAAAAGACATTTCCAGGGGCTATGATGTATGGATTACCCGTGTATAGCATTGGCCAGTCCATCCAATTAGGAGAGAAAGTAGCACCTAAAGAATAACCACAAGCATTCATTCTTGCTTTATTGTAACCAAGATCATCAAAAGTTTTTGCATGAGTATCAAAAACTTCTCCAACTTTATTTCCTGGTTTAAGTTTGTCCTCACAATTTCTTAAAGCTTCAACACAAGCTTCATGCATTTTAGCATGTTTGGGATCAGCTGTTCCTATTGGTATAGTTCTAAACATAGCTGAATGATAATGTCTAAAAGTTCCAGCCCATTCAATGCTTAATTGATCAGTTTTATTTAAAATTTGTTTTTCAGCTTGATATCTGCAAAGCAAAGCATTTTTGCCTGAACCTATAATAAATTCATTAGCAGGATAATCTCCACCTCCTTCAAATATAACTCTATTCATTTCAGCTAGTATTTTAGATTCACTCACCCCAGCTTTTGCATACTTCCAAGCTTCATCCAAAGCTTTATCTGCTAAGTCTGCAGCTTTTCTTACATAAACAATTTCTTCTTTTGATTTAATTACTCTTAACTTATTTATTAGTTCAGATTTATCTTCAATTGAACAATAATTTTCTAAAGATTTATTTAATGTTAAAGCGTTTTTACCTGTTAATCCGTATGCTTCGTACTCAATTCCTAGTTTTTTTCCTTTAAGATCTAATTCATTTAAAATTATTTTAAGTTCATCTGTTGGTTTGGATCCATCTTTATCTACCCAAATTCTAATATCATTAATATTTGAAGTATTCTGAGCTTGTCTTAAATCTGGAGCTCTAGTTAATAAAATTATATTTCCTTTTTGATCTAAAATTAAAGTTTGAAAAAAAACGTATCCAAAAGTGTCATATCCTGTTAGCCAATACATCGACTCTTGTCTAAACATTAATAAAGCATCAATGTTTTGTTCTTTCATTGATTGAATAACCTTTGTTTTTCTTTTTGAAAACTCCTCTTTAGAAAAATGTAATCCCATAAATTATAATAACAATTATTTCCTTGAAGATTGATTAATAACAAAAATTCCTGAAGAAGTAATTATTATTGCTCCAATAATGGTAAATATATCCGGTATATCTCCATAGAAAATATAACCCAAAATAATAGCCCAAAATATTAAAGTATAATGAAAAGGCTGTATGATGCTTGCTCTAGCATTACTTAAAGCATTAATTTGAAAGTAAAATCCTAAAGAAAAAAACACCCCAATACCTAAGAATATTAAATACGAACTCATATTAGTAGGTTGCCAAAAATTAATAGCCAATAAAGAAGTAATAAGTATTCCAACTATAGAAGTATAAAATAATGATACTTCAGGTGAGTCGTATTCTGATGTTTTTTTTGTTATGACTTGATATAGCCCTACAAAGAATGCACCAACCAAAGGTATTAGTGATTTAATATCAAAGATTGTTGACGCTGGTCTTAAAACAATAAGAACTCCAATAAAACCTACAAAAATTGCTAACCATACTTTAGTAGACACTTTTTCTTTTAATATTATTACTGATAAAGCAACTACTATTACTGGACATAATGCTCCTACACTATGAGCATCTGCTAAGGACATGTATCTAAAAGCTAAAACAAAACATCCAGATTCAATAATAGATAATAAACTTCTAAATATTTGAAGCTTGTAATTATTAGATTTGTAAAATGTAGGATTGTTTTTTCTCTTAGATTCAAAAAAGCATAAAATAAGTACAAATGAATATTTAATAAGTAATATTTGAAAAACCGAATGATTTATAACTGCTGTTTTTTGAATTGCATCAAGTAAAGAAAAACAAAAATAAGATGAAATGGCAAAAAGTATCCCTATAGACTCTTTTGATTTAAAATACATTGTTTAATTTAGTACCGACATAGGATCTAATCTAGTTTGAAACCAATTAATTCTAAAATCCAAATGAGGTCCTGTAGATCTTCCAGTTGATCCAACGGTACCAATAACTTCTCCTTGATTTATTTGATCTCCAACAGAAACTAAAACGCTCTCTAAGTGTGAATAAATTGTAGATATTCCATGACCATGATCCATAATTATAGTTCCACCAGTGTAATATAAATCATCTTCTGCCATTGTGATAACTCCAGTTCCTGAAGACAAAATCATTGTTCCTTGATTTGCGGCTATGTCTATACCGTAGTGTGGCCATTTGGGTTTGCCATTTAAAATTCTTTGACTGCCATAGACACCTGTAATTATTCCTTCAACAGGCATTATAAATTTGTTTTTGAAAAAAATTAAATCAGAATTAATAGCTCTAGCTTCACCAATTGCATTATTCTCTGTTTTAATTCTTTTATAAACTTCTTCAGGTGGTGTTACCTTATTTTCAGGAAGTCCATCAATTCTCTGTATATTATATTTTCTTTTAAAGACTTTTTTTATAATTTTTTCTTTTTTATCATTATTGATTTTAGTTATTAAAACATCGAATTTTCTGTCTCTATCTATTCCAAAGACAAAAAAACCATCTCTTGAAACTTTAATCTCTTTTTTATCTATAATAATTTTTGATTTAGGTTCCGTTTTTCCAATAATAAAATGACCTTGAATAAACTTGCCGTTAAATTCAATAGCAAAACAGTTTGATGTGAATAAAATTGCTATGATAAGCAATATTTTTTGCATTATTTTGCTGTCCAACCGCCATCTATAAGTAAAGATGTTCCTGTTATCATTCCAGCAGCATCAGAAGCTAAAAAACAAACTGCGGTAGCAACATCACTTTCAGTTGCTGCTTTACCCATTGGTATATTTCCTAAAGCAAGTTTTTTAAATTTTTTATTTTTAAAAAATCTTTTTACCATAGGCGTTTCAACAAAAGTGGGAGCAACAGTATTTACCCTAATATTTTTTGACGCAAGCTCAACACCCATTCCTTTTGTTAAACCTTCAATTCCAAATTTAGTCATATTATAAATGTTTCTTCCTATCATTCCGACATGACCTAGCTGTGAAGACATATTTATAACAGATCCACCTCTTTTTTTATTTTTAAGCATTTTTTTTACAACAATTTGAGCCACATTGAATGCTGCTTTTAAATTTAAATCCACCAAGTAGTTCATGCTTTCTTGCTTAATTTTTTCAAAAGGTTCAGGAATATTTGTTCCAGCATTATTTACTAAAATATCAATGATTTTAATTTTTTTTAATTTTTCATTTAAATCTTTAAAGTTCATTACATCGCAATTAACCTTAATTAATTTTCCTTTAATTTTTTTTATATCTTTTTGAAGCTTGTCTAAATCTGATTGAGTTCTACTCAAACCAATTACTGTAGCTCCTGCTTCTGCTAAAGCTATCGAACAAGCTCTACCTAGACCTTTGCCAGCACCCGTTACTAATGCGTATTTATGTTTTAAATTAATTTTCTTTAAGTACATTTTTATAAAAATAGCGTTATATCTGTATATATCAATTCAATTGCCACAACCAAAATGGCGATTAAACCAATCCATCCAATCCATTTGTATTTTTTTATCCAGTTTGAAATAAGAGTGGCAGCAGTTGCCATTAATATTATTGATAAAGCTAATCCAAAAATCAATAAAATGTAATGATCTCTTGCGGCACCCGCTACACCTAAAACATTATCAAGACTCATTGATATATCTGCTAAAATAACTGTTGTTATAGCTTTTAAAAATGATGAATTATCAACTTTTATATTCTCATTATCGTTAGAACTATTTTTTATAACATCCTTGTATAATTTATAACAAATATAAAGTAGAAGAATTCCTCCTATTAATCTTAAACCGGTTATTTGAAGCAAATAAGCAGTTAAAAGAGTAAAAATTATTCTTAATATAATTGCAGCTCCTATACCCCAGAAAATTATTTTCTTTCTTTGATCTACAGGAAATTGTGAAGCAACCATACCAATGATAATAGCGTTATCACCAGCTAAAACTAAATCTATGAATACAATTTGAAAAAAAATTACAATCTGTTCACTCATGATTTGCTGTCTTCTATTATCATATCCGAAGCTTTTTCTGCAATCATAATAGTTGGAGCGTTAGTATTTCCAGAAGTTATATGAGGCATTACAGAAGCATCTACTATTCTTAAATTTTTTAGTCCATGAGCAATACATCTATCATTTACAACTGCGTTATCATCATTTCCCATTCTACAAGTGCTTACAGGATGAAATATAGTATTAGCAAATTTACCAGCTTCTTTGGCCAGAGTTTCGTTGTCAGTAATATTTATTCCAGGTCTTAATTCCTCGGGCTGATACTCTTTGTAAGCATTAGACTCCATAACAATTTTTCGAACAATTTTTAAAGATTTGCCTGCAATTTCTCTATCTTCATCAGTAGATAAATAATTCATTTTTATTTTTGGCGACACCCTTGTGTCAGGAGATTTTAATTCAATAGAACCTCTACTGGTTGGTCTTACATTTGTTATGGTTGGTGTAAAACCAGGAAATTTATGTAGAGAAGATTTTCCTAAATAATCTGTGCTTGCTGGAGAGACGTGAAATTGTAAATTTGGAGTTTCTAAATGAGAATCGCTTTTAATAAAACCACATAGATAACTAGCTCCAACACTCAAAGGACCTTTTCTAAATAAAAAGAAATTTATTCCAGTAATAATTTTTTTGGAAATGCTGTAATAGATGTCATTTAAAGTTTCTAAATTTTTTATTTTATAGACCGGCCTAAGCATTAAATGGTCAGTAAGATTTTTTCCTATACCTTGATGATCTTTAATTACATTAATATTGTTATTTTTTAATAGATCGCCCGGACCAATACCCGAAGCTTGTAAAATATGCGGAGAACCGATTGTGCCTGCGCTTAAAATTATTTCTTTATTTGCTTTAACTGAGATTAAATTATTATTTAACCAATAATTAACATTTGTTGCTTTATTATTTTCAAAATCAATATTTTTTATATGAGCTTTTGTAATAATTTTTAAATTTTTTCTGTTTTTAACTGGGTTTAAATAACCAACAGCCGTACTACATCTAAAACCATTTTTAATTGTGAAAGGGAAGTATCCCATTCCTTCATTATTTCCACTATTAAAATCGTCTGTTTTTTTATATCCAAATTCTTCTGCTGCTTCTAAAAATAAATCTAAAACTTTAAATGTGGCTCTTATTTTTTCTACTTTAATAGGGCCGCCAGATCCATGGAACTCATTTTCACCAAATTGAAAATCTTCAGATTTTTTAAAATAAGGAAGCACATCTTCCCATGACCAACCTACATTTCCAAGTTGTCTCCAATAATTGTAATCATTAGATTGTCCTCTAATATAAAGCATACCATTAATAGAAGAACTTCCACCAAGTGTTTTTCCTCTTGGGTAAACCATTTGTCTATTATCGCAATTAGGCTCTTGTTCAGTGTTAAAGCACCAATCAGTTTCAGGATTGTGCATTGTTTTAAAATATCCACCAGGTATATGTATCCATGGATTACTGTCTTTTCCTCCTGCTTCTAAAAGTAATACTTTATGATTAGGGTTAGAGGTTAATCTATTAGCTAGTACACAACCAGCAGAACCAGCGCCAATAATTATAAAATCAAAGATTTCCATCTAAATGAGTTATAATTTATTTTAAATTATTAAGCTATTTAAAGCTTTTAAAAAAAAAATATCCTATTTGGTACTTGTATCATAAAGATAATTTTGCAAATATGCCGTTCGTTAAATTTAACAATAAAGAGGGAAAATAATGAAAAAAATCATTTCAACGTTATTTGCAGTTACTTTAGTTTTTGGATTTATATCTAATGCTAACGCTGCAAAAACATTAAAATGCCAAACTGTTATCAGTGCAAAAGCTGATGAAGTTGTTATGTTAAAAGACTTCACAGATACAGTTACTGCTTTAACAGGTGGTTCACTTAAATTTGAAATTATGCCTGCTGGAACAGTAGTTGGAGTTAAAGAAACTCTAGATGCTGTAGACAAAGGTTTAATTGATTGTGGATTTGCTTGGACACACTATTGGTCAGGAGATCACCCAGCGGCGATGTTGTTTGGTTCGCCAGTTGCTGGAGCAGGAGTAGGAATTGACAATATAGCATTCTTATCTTGGTTCCAATATGGTGGTGGAAAAGAACTATATGATCAACTATGGTCAGAAATGGGAAGAGATATAAAAGGTTTTATGCTTCAACCAGTTGGACCAGAAGCTTTAGGTTGGTTTCCAAAACCAATTAAAGACATGAATGACTTTAGAACTTATAAATTCAGAACTCCTCCGGGAATTCCAGGACAAACTTATAAAGATATCGGTATAGCATCTGTAGCTATGGGAGGTGGAGATATTCTTCCAGCTCTTCAAGCAGGAACAATCGATGCTGCTGAATGGTGTTGTCCAAAACCTGATTTGGTGTTTGGTTTCTACAAAGTTCTAAAACATTATTACTTACAAGGTTTACACCAAGTAGTGGTTAATGCTGATTTTTACATGACAGGAAAAACGTACAAAGCTTTAACAGCTCATGAAAAAAAATCACTTGAAGTTGCAGCAAACGCATCTTTAGCTAAATCTTTAAGTTATAGAATATATGAAAATGGTAAAGCTCTTGCTGAGTTAACAACTAAGCATGGTGTAGTATTAGAAGATACTCCATCAGATTACTTTGTAGAGTACATGGCAGCAGCTAAAGCTACTTTAGAAAAAAATGCAGCTAAAAATGCATTTTTCAAAGAAGTTTGGGACTCTCAAAAAGCTTTTGCTGATATAGCGGTTCCATTCTGGAGCGGTGCTCAGATGTCAAATGCTAAGCTAGGAATGGCTCACGCAGCGACATTGAAGTAATATAGTTTTAATAAAACTATAATCAAATTATAATAAAGCGGACTTATTAAAGTCCGCTTTATTTTTTTGAGGATTTTATGGCAGAAGAACCAGGTAAATTAGATATTTCAGATGAAATGATTGCCGAGAGGCGAGGTGGATCAAGTAAAATGCCTGATGATATGCCCAAATGGATGGCAAAATCTATTACCTCAATAGATAAATTTAGCAAGTGGATAGGAAATATAGTTTGTTGGATTTTGATGCCACTAATTTTTGCAATGACATATGAAGTTTTTGCAAGAAAATTATTCTTAGCCCCAACAATTTGGGCTTATGACATTAGTCGTTTTTTGTATGGAGCTTTATTTATGCTTGGAGCTGGTTATGCATTATCTAAAGGAATTCATATTAGAGCAGATTTTTTGTACAGAAATTTTAAAGTAAAAA
>Ga0208894_1000696_pt1 | contig 22790 bp, 18 predicted proteins | sample ETNtaG_12_FD_185752 | JGI IMG/M metagenome (GOLD analysis project Ga0208894, IMG submission 185752) | Marine microbial and viral communities from oxygen minimum zone, Eastern Pacific Ocean - ETNP201306SV49 (SPAdes) (version 2) | ecosystem: Environmental > Aquatic > Marine > Oceanic ...
TGAAGCAGCTATAATTCCCTTGATCTTCTAAGGAAGCCTTACTATTAATAATTTTATTTTCTACGCCAAACTCTGTTAGCACTTTAGAAGTTTGATTACATAATTCAATCCTGTGAGTCATAACCACTACCCTATTGGTATGATTTTTAAGATATTGTCTTACTATTTCAGAAAAAATTATAGTCTTTCCTCCACCTGTAGGAAGTTGATATAGCAAGTGATAATCAGGAGCAGCAGTATCAAATCGTTTAAAGATTTCAGAGATGGCTCCTTTTTGATAGGTATATAAATCTTTGTCGTTTTTTACTATCATTTTAATTTATGAAGATTTGCAAAAATAACAACTTTTCTTAGTTATTTTATAATTTTTAGGTGAAAAATTTTATCTTAATTGTGTATTTATTAATTAAGTCATATTCAAATTGTCAAAAGAGATAAATTATATTGTAGTTATTATTCTTGTTATTATTACTTTTTTTATAGTATATCAAGATAAAATTATTGGAGAAAAAAATACAATGGAAATACATAATGAATTAATAACTCTTGACACACATTGTGATATTGATGTGAATAATTTCACAGAAAATAATAACTATACAATTAACACAAATTCTCAAGTTAATCTTCCAAAAATGATAGAGGGAGGATTGGATGTAGCATGGTTTATTGTTTTTACTGGTCAAGACTCATTAAATGAAAACGGATATAAAAGAGCATATAAAAATGCAATTGACAAGTTTGAAGCAATTCACAGGCTTGTGGAAGAATATGCTCCTGATCAGATAGAACTTGCTTTATCTGAAGAACATGTACATAAGATAAATGCCAAAGGGAAAAAAATTGCTATGATTGGCATTGAAAATGCATATCCTTTAGGAGAAGATTTATCAAATATTGAAAAGTTCTATAATCTTGGAGCTAGATATATGTCATTAGCTCATAATGGACATAGTCAATTCTCTGACTCAAATACTGGTGAGGAAGATAACATATGGATGCATAATGGATTAAGTGATAAAGGAAAAGAAGCAATTCTTGAAATGAACAGACTTGGGATAATGATAGATGTTTCTCACCCTTCTAAAGAAGCTATACGTCAAATGATAGAAATAAGTGAGGCTCCTGTTATTGCATCTCATTCTTCAGCAAGAAGCTTATGCAATCATTCAAGAAATCTAGATGATGAACAATTAGATTGGATTAAGCAAAATGGCGGGGTAGTTCAAACAGTAGCTTATGCGGGGTATTTAAGGGATGATATATCCACAGAATTAGTAACGGTTAAAGATTTAGTTGATCACATAGATTATATGGTTAAAAGAATTGGAATAAACCATGTAGGAATTAGTAGTGATTTTGATGGAGGTGGTGGAATTAAAGGTTGGTCTGATGCATCTGAGACATTTAACGTTACTAAGGAATTATTAGAAAGAGGTTATTCTAAAGAAGAAATAGGCAAAATATGGAGCGGTAATCTACTAAGAGTTTTAACTGAAGTAGGAGAAATTGCTGAAACTATTCAGGCTAATAATTAAATAAGTCAATTAGTTCGCTCTCAAATCTACTATAGGGTAAATATTGTTTTTCTAAGCTAGCTTCAAAAGGAACAGGAGTATTTAAACTTGCAACTCTTTTTACGGGTGCATCTAACGATTCAAAGCAATTCTCCATTATTAAAGAAGAAATTTCAGAGGCCAAACCCCCAAACAATGAATCTTCCTGAAGAATAATTGCTTTTCCAGTTTTACTTACAGAATTTATAATAGTTTCTGTATCTAATGGAGATAAACTCCTTAGATCAATTAAATCTACATCTATATTAAGATTTTTATCTAAAACTTCTGCTGCATAATGAATAGCTGCTCCATAAGAAATAACCGTAATACTATTCCCTGATCTTAATATTGAAGCTTTTCCAATAGGTAAGTTATAATAATCTTTAGGGACTTCTTGTCTTATGCTTCTATATAATGCTTTATGTTCAAAGAATAAAACAGGGTTTGGGTTTTCAATTGCTGAAATCAATAACCCTTTAGCATCATAAGGAAATGCTGGATATAATACAATTAGTCCAGGTGTTTTCGTGAACCATGCTTCATTAGTTTGTGAATGAAATGGTCCTGCCCCTACTCCAGCACCGCAAGGCATTCGTAAAACAATGTCAGCATTTTGTCCCCACCTATAATAAGATTTAGCTAGGTAGTTTACAACAGGATTAAACCCAGAGCTTATAAAATCTGAAAATTGTAATTCAACAATGCTCTTTGTATTACATATAGAAAGTCCCATTGCAACTTCAATAATAGATGATTCACATATAGGAGTATTCCTAACCCTTTCTGCACCAAACTTTTCAACAAAACCTTCAGTAACTTTAAATACACCACCATATTCTGCTATATCCTGACCCATCACAATCAAACTGGCATCTTTCTCCATAGATTGTAATAACCCCTGTGAAATAGCATCTACAAATCTTATATTAGATGTTTTATTAGAGTGCTTTACTTTCTTAAATAGATATTCTTTATAAACTTCTTTTAATTCAGTCTTTATATCTGGTTTTAGAGAGGGTTCATTAAAAGCCATCTCTAAGTTTCGGTTTATTTCTTCAGTATAATTGTTTTTGATTTCTGCTACATCATTCTTTGTAATAAGCTTAGATTCTACTAAAAATGTTTCGTAATTAGATATTGGATCTTTTTCAGTCCATTCACTAATTAATTCTTTAGGTACATATTTTACTCCACTAGCCTCTTCATGTCCTCTAATTCTAAAAGTTTTAAATTCGATTAATACGGGATTAGGTTTTTTTCTAATTTTCGCTGCTATTGAAGAAATTTTTGAATATACATCAAGAATATTATTCCCATCTACAATATGAGACTCTATTCCATAGCCTAAACCTTTATCAGCTATATTTTTACAATTATATTGTTCATTTACTGGAGTTGAAAGGCCATAACCATTGTTTTCGACAATAAATATAACTGGCAAATTCCACACAGAGGCAACATTTAGTGCTTCATGAAAATCTCCCTCACTAGTACCACCTTCACCAGTAAAAACTGCTGTGACCTTTTTAGTTTTATTTAGAAGATGATATAATGCAATTCCGTCTGCAACTCCCAGTTGTGGCCCTAAATGGGAAATCATTCCTACTATATTGTATTCGTTTGTGCCAAAATGAAATGACCTATCTCTACCTTTTGTAAAACCAGAGAGCTTTCCTTGCCATTGAGAAAATAACCTGTTAAGCGGTATATTTCTAGAAGTAAAAACTCCTAAATTTCGATGCATTGGAAGAATATATTCATCTTTTTCTAATGCCAATGTTACACCAACTGATATTGCTTCTTGACCTATTCCGGAAAACCATTTTGATATTTTCCCTTGTCTAAGTAAAATAAGCATTTTCTCTTCAATCATTCTGGACTTTAACATTGAAGTATATAGCTCTAAATGTTGTATTGCTTTTATTGAAGTTTTTTGATAATTCATTAAAATATTGAATCCATTGATTAGTATAAAATTAACATTATAATAGCTAAATAAAGCTATAATTTTTTCATTTATAATAGTAGAGTAAAAAATTTAATTATCAACATTTCGTATATTTGTAAAATACTTCTAAAACGTATCGTTATGAATAAAATTCCATCAGTAGATCTTAGAAATTTTCTAAGTGATAATTCACAAAAAAAACAAGAATTTATTCAGACTATTGGTAGCGCTTTTCAAGAGATTGGTTTTTGTGCAGTAAGAGGTCATTTTTTGTCTGATGAACTTATTGAAAACTTATATAAACAAACTAAATTATTTTTCAATCTATCTGATGAAATTAAAACTAAATATGAACACCCAGAATACTCTGGCCAAAGAGGTTATGTCGCTTTTGGAAAAGAGAGCGCTAAAGGAAGTAAGCATGGTGACTTAAAAGAATATTGGCATTTCGGTCAATATATAGCTGAAGAAGATAAAAACAAATACAACTACTTTCCAAATATAAATGTTGAAGAATTACCCGAATTTAATTCTGTTGGAAAAGAAGTATATATTACACTTGAAAAAACTGCTAAATATGTGTTGAGAGCTCTAGCATTGTATTTAAATATTGAGGAGAATTATTTTGATCAATATATTGCTAACGGAAATTCAATTTTAAGACCAATACACTACCCTCCTATTTTAGAAGATCCTAAAGAAGCAGTTAGAGCTGCTGCTCATGGAGATATAAATTTAATAACCTTATTAATGGGAGCACATGGAAAAGGCTTACAGGTACAAAACACTAAAGGTGAATGGATTAATGCTATGGCACAAAAAGATGAATTAATGATTAATATTGGAGACATGTTATCTAGACATACAAATAACGTGTTAAAATCAACGGTTCATAGAGTTGTAAATCCAGACAAAGAATTACTTAAAAAGTCAAGATATTCTATACCGTTTTTTATGCATCCGGTTAGTAATATGAAGCTAGATGTTTTAGAATCATGTGTTTGTGTGGAAAATTCTAAATTATTTGAAAACATCACTGCTGGAGAATTTTTAAATGAAAGGCTAGTAGAACTTGGTTTGTTAAAGAAGTAATGGATTTACAAGATCAATTAAAAAACCTTTTTCCTGATCATAAGTTTAAAGTATCAAAAAAGGAAGTTAAATATTCTTATAACCAACAAGACCCAATAATATGTAAATATGAGAAAAGAAAAGGGAAGCCTATTACTATTATTGAAGGTTTTATTGGTCTTAATGAGTTGGATCAAAAACAAATAGCAAAGAGGCTAAAGATGATGTTAAGTGTAGGGGGTACTGTAAAGGGAGGAAAAATTATTATCCAAGGTGATAATAGAGAAAAGATTATGGAAGAACTAGTTAAACTAGGCTTTAAAGTTAAAAGAGTTGGAGGTTAAACTAATAAATGTAATTAATGGATAAATCAGAGTTAATATTAAATAGTGATGGGTCTGTTTACCATTTAAAATTAAAACCAGAGAACTTATCTTCAAAAATTATATTAGTTGGAGATCCATTTCGCGTTGATAAAATCACAAAACATTTTGAAAAAATTGAATTTGAAGTTCAGAATAGAGAGTTCAAATCTGTTACAGGATATTATAACTCAAACAGAATTACTGTTATATCAACAGGGATTGGTTCAGGAAATATTGATATTGTTCTTAATGAGCTGGATGCTCTAGTTAACATAGACTTAAATACAGGCAAAACAAAAAATTCTTTAAAAAAATTAGAATTAATAAGAATAGGAACTTCAGGTGCTATTCAAAAAAACATTTCTGTTGATTCATTTCTTATAAGTAAAATGGCAATTGATGTTGATGGGTTCCTATTGAATTATGACTTAACTAAAATTGATAACACGGAGTTTAATAACCATATAAATAAAGAACATCAAATTAAAGAAGATATTTATTGTTATAAATCTTCTGAAGAATTATTTAATAAATTTAATTCAACTAATATCAAGAGTGGAATTACTATTACCTGCAGTGGTTTTTATAGTTCACAAGGAAGATCGATAAGGTTGAATAAATCAGATAATAATTACCTCGATAAATTAAAAAATATCTATTATAAAAATTATAATTCTACAAACCTTGAAATGGAGACTGCAATTATTTATGGTATGTCGAATTTACTTGGTCATAAAGCTATTTCTTTAAATGCAATACTTGCCAATAGAGAACTTGAAGAATACAGCGTTCATCCTGACAAAACAATTGAAAACTTAATAGACTATGTTCTTAAAAGGATATAATCACCATATAACTTTAGGTATTTTATTTATTGTAAAGTAATTATTCGCCCTACTAAAATGTTTGTTGCCAAACCATAACCCTTTATTAGCACTTAATGGTGAAGGATGGCCAGATTTTAATACTAAATGTTTATTATTATCTATTAATTTTCCTTTGCTTTTAGCATAATTTCCCCATAACATAAAGACAACATTCTTTTTTTTAGCAGATATAATATCTATTATTTTGTCAGTAAATAGTTCCCATCCTTGATTTTGATGACTGCCAGGTGAATTTTCTCTTACGGTTAGTGTTGAATTTAGAAGCAAAACTCCTTGACTTGTCCAACGTCTTAAATCACCGCTATTTGGATATGAATGCTCTAAATCATTGCTTATTTCCTTAAAGATGTTAACAAGAGATGGCGGATGTTTAACTCCTTCAGGAACAGAAAAACAATAACCATGTGCTTGACCCTTACCATGATAAGGGTCCTGGCCAATAATTACTAGCTTCAACTTATCTAAAGGGCAGTCATCTAGAGCTGAAAATATATGATTTCCTGGAGGATAGCACACATGTTTTTGATATTCCTCTTTTACAAAAGTTGTTAATTTTAAGAAGTAGGGTTCGTTAAATGTATTCTCTAATTCTCTTTTCCAAGAAGAATCTAGCTTAACATTCATTTCTTTTTAATTAATTTATTTACCAACATGGATACTGTTGCATCACCAGAGATATTAACTACTGTTCTACACATGTCTAAAGGCCGGTCAACAGCAAAAATTAATGCTAATCCAGCTTCTGGTATTCCTGCTTGAGATAATACAATAACCAAAACAATAATTCCTGCACTTGGAACAGCAGCAGCACCAATAGAGGCAAGTGTTGCAGTTAAGATAATTCCAAGTTGTGCACCCAGGGATAGATCTAATCCAAATGTTTGTGCAATAAAGACAGCGGCAATAGCTTGATATAATGCCGTTCCATCCATATTTATAGTAGCACCTATTGGAAGAACAAAGCTAGAAACCTCTTCTTTTACACCTAAATGGTTGTGAACTCTATCCATAGTAACAGGCAATGTTGCAGCACTAGAGCTTGTTGAAAAAGCTACTAATTGTGCCGGAAGAATACCCTTTAAAAAGAAATTAGGACTTTTCCCAGTAAAGGTTTTAACTATTATAAGATATAGCAAAATCAAAATTCCTAGCCCTAAAATGAGAGTTAGAGAATATAATAAAAGACTTTTGAGTAGGTCCCATTTTGGGGCCTCTACAATTAATGTTGCCAGTAATGCAAATACACCATAAGGAGCAAATAACATTATTAAATCAATTATTTTTAAAATAACATCATTAAATGAATCAAAAAACTCTTTAATTGGCCTTGATTTTTTTTCAGGTATTAATATCATCGCTATACCAAATAATATTGAGAAAAATATTACTTGAAGCATGTTTTTATTATCTGATGCTGCTGACACAATATTTGACGGTACAACATCAATGAGTGTTTGAAGAGGTCCTGAATTCTTTGTATCCTCAGCCACTGCCCTCTTTTGATCTGCATCACTTTCATATGCGTTTATTAATTCTACCCTTGTTTCATCAGAGATCGATTCTCCAGGTTTTATAACATTAACAACGATTAATCCAATACTTACTGCTATTAATGTTGTTATCATATAAATTGCAATTGTAGCGCCACCCATTTTTGACAATTTTGTAATATCTTTTAAATCTGAAATCCCTTTTATAAGAGAAGCTAGAATCAAAGGAATAGCTATAAGTTTTAGAGAGTTAATAAAGATTGTTCCAAATGGTTTTATCCAGTCTGATATAAACCCTTTTCCAAATTCAAAGTTTGCCATTATGAGTCCAAAACCAACTCCTAATGCCATTCCTATCAATATTTTCCAGTGTAAAGCTAGATTCTTCATAAGTCAAAGATTAAAAATAGGGTAATATAATCAGAAGTAAAAATTAATTAAATTGGAATATGTATTTTTAATTAAAATTATAATAATGTATTCTAAAATATCATCAAAAGACATTAATTACTTTAAATCTGTTATTGGTGATAATCATGTATTTACGGCAGAGAGCATAATTAAAGAATATTCGCATGATGAAACAGAAGATTTATCATTTTTACCAGAGGTTGTGATTAAGCCTTCTAAAACTAAAGAGATATCAGAAATACTAGGATATTGTAATAAAAATAAAATTCCAGTCACTCCATGTGGAGCTAGAACAGGATTAAGTGGAGGCTCTCTTCCTATTCATTCAGGAGTAGTTTTAAGTACAGAGCGTTTAAATAAAATAATAGAGATAGATACTAATAATTTACAAGCAACAGTTGAGCCAGGTGTAATTAACCAAATTTTTAAAGAGGCTGTTGAAGAAAAAGGATTGTTTTACCCTCCTGATCCTGCTAGTCAAGGAAGCTGCTTTCTAGGTGGTAATTTAGCTGAAAATGCTGGCGGTCCTAAAGCGCTTAAATATGGAGTAACAAAAGATTTTGTTCTGAACTTACAGGTAGTTTTACCAACAGGAGAGATTATATGGACTGGAGCAAATGTGTTAAAAAACTCAACAGGATATAACTTAACTCAACTTCTTGTAGGAAGTGAAGGTACTTTAGGAATTATAACTTGTATTGTATTTAAGCTTATTCCCTTGCCTAAAAAAACCATTACCCTACTTATACCGTTCAAGTCTGCTGAAGATGCGTGTAAAGCCGTCTCTTTAATATTTATGGCAGGTATTACGCCCTGTGCACTAGAATTTATAGAAAGAGACGCTATAGATTGGGCGTTAAAGTATTCTGATGTTAAATTAGAGATAGAAGATGATATTAATGCTCATTTATTAGTTGAAGTTGACGGCAATGATATTGAAGCATTATATGTAGACTGTGAAAATATTCAGGAAGTAGTTTTACAATTTGAATGTGGAGAAACAACTATGGCAGATAATGATTCTCATAAGAATATGCTATGGAAATTAAGAAGAAGTATTAGTGAAGCTGTTAAATCTAATTCTGTTTATAAGGAGGAAGATACAGTAGTTCCTAGAGCAGAATTACCTAAACTTCTAAAAGGAGTAAAAGAGATAGGTAAAAATTATGGCTTTAAGTCTGTTTGTTATGGTCATGCAGGCGATGGAAATCTTCATATAAACATTATTAAAGGAGAAATGAGTGATGAAAAATGGAATAATGAATTAACAAAAGCAATTAAAGAAATATTTGAGTTAACTGTGAGTTTAGGAGGCACTATATCTGGAGAACATGGTATAGGATATGTACAAAAAGATTATATTGGCATAGCTTTTTCTGAAAAGGAAATTGAATTACAGAAACAGATTAAAAATATATTTGATCCAAATAATATTCTTAATCCAGGCAAGATTTTTAACTAAAAATGTATAATTATGAAAAAACTAATACTTGTAATATTGATTTTTGCAATATTTTCTTCTTGTTCAAATATGGAATCAGATGCACAAAAAGCTTGTGAATTAATAGCAGAAACAGCCGAACTTATGCCAGAAGTTATTCAATTAGGTATAAAATCAGCATTTGGTGATGAAGAATCAAAAAAGGAAGCATACAAAAAACTAAATCAAGTAAAATCAAAAGTAGAATCTATGGCTTTGGAATTAGCAATTATCAATAAGAAATATGATGAAGATGAGTTTCAAGCATACCTACTTGATAATTGTGAAACAGCAAAGAATTTAAAAGAAATAGGTAATTCATTAGAAGAGTTTGGTGATTCACTTGAAAACAATTAATTAACTAGAGGCATATCCTCTTCTTTTAGCTAATTTATACTATCGTTGCAAATTTTTTTTCAAATTCTATGAAATTATAGATAAAGGACTAGTTGTCTTCCAATTTCCTCTTGTAAAATCAGGAAATCTTTGTGGTGCTCCGCCATCCTCAATAGATTTAGCACTTAGCGGTGTTACTGCACTCCAAAAACATCCTTCATACATATTTTGATCTAAAGGTTGACCATTTCTAAGACATTCTATTATTCGGTATCTCATCATAAAATCCATACCTCCATGGCCACCCATTTTTTTAGCCAGTGTACCTAGTCTTTTATAAAGTGGGTGATCATATTTCTCATACAATACTTCTAAATCCTTTCCTTGTGTCCAAGAATGATGATTTTTAGTAACACCTTCTACTCCACCTTCAAGTGCAACACGAGTAGGAAAACCAGCTAGTGTTCCTTTAGTTCCTTGTATTAAATTATGCCTAGAATATGGCCTTGGACTTGTTTCATCCCACTGAACCATTATGGTTCTTCCTACGCTTGTTTTTATTATTGAAGTATTTAAATCTCCATTTTTATAATCAAGCTTATTCCATTTATGATTAGCTGGATAGTTTTTTTCTGCATATAATTTTCTCCCCAAAGCTGGTGTTGAATAAGAGATTAAGGTGTTAAAGTTGTCATCACCTCTGGATAGATTCATGTATTGAGCTACTGGACCTAAACCATGAGTAGGATATAAATTACCCCTTCCTTTTGCATATTGATGTGTTCTCCATGAGCCAGTACCTCTTTCTTGTTCTTCCATCTGAAATCTCAACTCATGTATATATGCTGCTTCTGCATGTAAAAAATCTCCTATTACTCCTTTTCTACACATATTTAAATACATCATTTCATCCCTTCCATAGTTAACATTCTCCATCATCATGCAATGTTTTCTTGTTTTTTCTGATGTATTTATAATCTCCCACATGTCCTCAATAGTTGTAGCCATAGGAACTTCAACGAATGCGTGAGCTCCACTATTCATAGCTTCAATTACCATCGGAGCATGATTATCCCAGTTAGTAGAGATAAATACTGCGTCAGGTTTTATTTCTTTAAGCATTAATTTCCACTTATTCTCACCCCCATAATACATAGCTATTTCATTATGTCTTTCTCCTTTCCCAATCTCTTTACAATTATCTATAGATCTTTGTGCTAAATCTTGATACAAGTCACTAATAGCTACTACTTCTGTTCCTTCTATTGTTGCAATCTGTCTTGCATGACCAGTACCTCTTGCTCCAACTCCAATAAATGCTACTCTTACTTTTTTAAGTTTAGGAGCAGAGTAATCACCCATGTATTGAGAGTTTTTATCAATTAAATCATGTGATTCCTGAATGCTAGAGGCATCTAGCTTATCAGGATTAAGACCTAGAAAAAGGGCTGAAGCAGAACTTAATTTTAAAAAATCTTTTCTTTTCATTGTTTATATACTTTATTCATTGCTGTTATATAAATACTCTCATAAAAGGGAACTATCTTATGTATGTCATATTTTTCAGATTGTTTTCGAGCATTTTCTTTGAATTTATTGTTAACTGTATTGTCACCCAAAATTTTCAATGAATTATTAACCATATCATCTATATCACCTACATTACTCATATAACCAGAAACACCATTAATATTTACTTCTGGCAACCCTCCTGCATTTGTTGAAATTACAGGAACAGATGAAGCCATAGCTTCAAGCGCTGCCAATCCAAAACTTTCTGTGCTTGAAGTTAGTAAAAAAAGGTCACTAAATGATAAGATATTATTGGTCTCATTAGTATTTCCAAAGAAAACCACATTGTCTTTGATTTTTAGTTTTTTGCACAACTTTTCAGCATTTTCCTTTTCAGGTCCTTCTCCTACCATCATTAGTTTAGATGGGATCTTTTTGTTTATCTTATAAAACGTATTTATTACATCATCTATTCTTTTAACTTTCCTGAAATTACTGATATGACAAATTATTTTTTCATCTTTTTTAGCAATCATACACCTATTATTGTCATTTTCGTTTATTGGATATTTCTCTAGATTAATAAAATTAGGAATAACCTCTATGTTTGTGTCTATACTAAACAGCTCTTCTGTATCTCTTTTTAGGCTTTCAGATACAGCTGTAACAGCATCAGATTTATTAATACTGAATTCTACCGCAGCCTTATAGGATGGATGGCTGCCAACTAAGGTTATATCTGTTCCATGTAGAGTTGTTACTACAGGAATATTAATACCTTCATATTGTAACATATTTTTAGCCATAAATGCAGCATAAGCATGAGGAATTGCATAATGAACATGTAATAGTTCAATTTCATGTTTTTTAACCATATCAACAACTTTTGTAGATAATGCTAATTCATAGGGTTGATAGTGAAAAAGCGGGTAATCTGGCACCATTACCTCATGATAATGAACCTTATTACTTAATAACTCTAATTTTACAGGTTGATTATAGGTTATAAAGTGGATTTCATATCCTTTTTTTGACAACTCTATTCCTAACTCAGTAGCAACAACTCCACTCCCTCCAAATGTTGGATAACATACAATTCCTATTTTCATGTTCTATCAATTTATAGCTTCATATATTAGTCTCTGAATCTCAGTTCTAATATTGTAATTTAGTAATTTATTTTCAGGATCACTTGGATAAGATCTGTTAGATAAAAAAACATAAACGATTTCCTCTTCAGGATCTGCCCATGCATATGTCCCTGTCCATCCAGAGTGTCCAAAACTCTTCATAGAAACACACCCACATGTAGGACCTTCATCTTCAAGCTGTGGTTTGTCAAAACCTACTCCTCTTCTATTATCTTCACTACAGAAATAACAAGTATTGAACGTATTAATTGTTTGAGGTTGTATATATTGTACACCACCATAATTTCCATTCTGCAGATACATTTGCATTATTTTAGCAACATCATTTGCATTTCCAAAAAGCCCTGCATGACCTGCAATTCCACCAAACATTGCCGATGCCATATCATGAACATATCCAACTATTTCTTGATTCCTAAAATAATCATCTATTTCAGTGGGAGCAACATTTTTAATTGAAATCTTCTCTGCTGGGTTAAACATCAATGAAGTTGCACCAATAGATTTAAAAAAGTTTTTATTGGATAAATTATCTATATTATCAGAGTAATAACCTTCAATATATTGTTGCAAGATAAGGTAAGGCAAATCACTGTATTTGTATTGTTCTTCAAGTAATTCACTTTCTCTGATTTGATTTAATATTGTGTCTTTATATGCAGTAGCAAGAAAAGTATTGTTATTGATTTTTAATGAATATTTATCTTGAATACTACTTCTATATAAATTACTTTTTAGCTTTCCTGTTGTTGAGTCTATAGTTTGTTTATAGAATGGAATCCATGGTGTTAAATATGCAAAATGAGACAAGACTTCTTTAATAGTAAATTTAGATTTATTTGAATCTTTATAAGAAGTTAATAGTTCTCCAAGTGTAGAATCTAGAGATACAACATCATTATCATAGAGTTTCATTATTAGAGGTAATGTAACTAGTATTTTAGTGAGCGATGCTAAATCATATGTAGTCATAGAATTCACACTGGGACCATTATCGTATCTTAATTTACCATAGCTTTTATCAAACACTACTTTTGATTCTTTAACTACGATTAACTGTACACCAGGGGTCATCATAGAATCAATAGAAACGTTTACTATAGAATCAATTCTATTTAATTTTCTAGAATCAATATTAACAGATTCAGGAAGTCCGTATGATAATCTGTTTGTTTTAAAAGTTTTTATACCCTCACCTACTTTAAATTTATTTAAAATACTAACAGGAATTTGACCATTGAATTCAATTGAACCAAATATCATTTGGGCAGTTTTTTCTTGAAAAACATCCTCATTTTGGTAGGAAAGAATAATACTATTAAAAGAGTTTGTATCAATTAACCTGTCTAAACTATATGGTTTAGCAAAGACTGAAAGAATAGTGTTGGTAGATTTACTGATCTTATCTATCCATAAGAGCTCTTTTCTTGTAAAGTTATATTTGTCCCAGGGAGTATTACTAGGTTGGTGATGTCCTATAATAACAGTGTTGTAATTACTTAGCTCATTAAGTAGAATGTTTAAATCTTTATAATCATTAAGCTTTATGTAGTCAACAGTGGCGTATTTATTCAAATAGTTATTAAAAGTTTTTCCAGATTCACTACCAGTTTGCAGATGAACTATTTTATTATCACTTAAATTTAATATTGGTGTAAAGTTTTCTTTATTTTTAAGAAGTGTAATTATGTTTGAAACAACCTCATCTTTTAATACTTGATCATCTGCTTTATTTAGATCTGATATTAAATTATTAGTTTGAATTGGTTTATAATTATTTAACCCTACTTTATATTTTGCTTTTAAAATTTTTTTAACTGAATGCTCAAGTCGTTTATTAGATATTTCTCCATTGTTGTAAGCATTAACTATTGAAGAAATACCTTCAGATATATCTCCTGACATTAATAAAATATCATTTCCAGCTTTAAATGCCATCAAATCAATGTTTTCACTGTCATAATTGGTTACCCCCTTCATTCCAAGTGCATCAGTTATGATTAAACCTTTAAACTTAAGTCTTTCTTTTAAAAGATTTGTCACTATATTTTTAGATAAGGATGAAGGAAAGTTACTATTTGATTCTAAACTAGGTACATTTAAATGGGCAATCATTACTCCACCTAAACCTTGCTTAATTAAGGATTTATATGGATATAATTCAACATCAAGAATTCTTTTCTTTTTAAAGGCTATTGTAGGTAATGTCTTATGTGAGTCTTTAGAGGTGTCTCCATGTCCTGGAAAATGCTTCGCACATGCTAATATCCCTTGACTTTGTAGTCCTTTTGTAAAAGAGATAGCCTTACTTGTTACATTAAGTTTATTTTCCCCATACGAACGATTGCCAATTATTGGATTATTAGGATTAGTGTTAATGTCTACAACTGGAGCAAAATTTATATGAACACCCATCCTTTTACAATGCTTTCCAATACTACTTCCTATTTTTTCAATAAATGAGTTGTTTTTCAATGCTCCCAAACTCATATTCCAAGGGAATTTTATAGTAGAGTCTATACGCATTTTTAAACCCCATTCACCATCGATTCCAATTAATAATGGGGTTTTACTAAGGGATTGCATTTTATTAGTTGTATTTGCTGTTTTTATTGGGTGACCATTGGACAAAATAACCCCACCAATAGAATATTCAGTTATTTGCTTATAAAGACTTGCGCTATTGTCGTTTTTGGTCATTAACTGAACTACAAAAAGTTGACCAACCTTTTCTTTAAGTGTCATAGAATTGTAAATGCTATCAACCCAATGTTTTTGATTTTGATAATTTTCAGCTCTTAACGGATTTTTTTTTTGGGAAAAAAGGAACGAATAGCAAAAGAATGTTATTAATAATATGTAGAACCTATTAGTCATTTACCTATACTAAATTATTTTATAAGAATTTACCATGCCAGCTATTCTTTATAGTTGTTTCCCATGAATTTTTATATTCAAAAACACTAGAGACTAAATTATTAAAAACCACGGTATCTTTATTTACAGATTTATTTATAATCATATTTTTAAAACTAGCAAGACTAGTGAATGCAATCTCACTGTCAGTTTTATAAGCAACATTTGTTTTTTCAAGTAAATCTACCTTATATTTTTTTTGTAATAATCCTATAAAACTAACAGATGTATCAATTGAACAGCCAGATGTTTCAAAATCTTTATCAACAGCAATTATAATAAATCTATTATACCTAATTTGATATGCAGCTTTAATAGGTTTGTTATGAGAAGTCCATGACTCTAAAAAACCCTTTAATTCTATTGCTATTTTAGAGATTTCTTGCTCACTTAAATCCCTATTGGATTGATAAACCCATACTCTTGAATCTTCCACTAATTCTTCAAACTTCACATACATTAAAAAAGCAGTTTATAATTCTTGAGCATTGGCTATTAGTTCGCTTATATCCATAACTGAAATCTTTCTTTCCTCTTCTATTGTTTTAGCGCCATCAGTAAGCATAGTGTTACAGAAAGGACAGCCTGTGGCAACTATTTCAGTTTTTGTTTCTTTCACATCTTCAGTTCTCTCAATATTGATCTCTTTCTTTCCTTTTTCTGCATCTTTAAACATTTGAGCACCCCCTGCTCCACAGCACAAGCCTTTTGACTTACATCTTTTCATTTCAATTAACTCAGCTTCAAGTCTATGTATTAAGTCTCTAGGGGCCTCATATTCGTTATTTGCTCTACCTAAGTAACAAGGGTCATGGTAAGTAATTTTTCTCCCCTTATATGAGCCTCCTTTAATTTTTAACCTACCTTCATTTAGTAATGATTTAAGAAACTGAGTATGGTGGTATATTTTGTACTTCCCACCTAAAGAAGGATATTCGTTTTTTAGTGTATTAAAGCAATGCGGACATGTGGTTACAATTGTTTTAATATCATATGAATTAAGGATTTCTATGTTAGACATAGCTTGCATTTGAAATAAAAACTCATTTCCCGCTCTTTTAGCTGGATCACCTGAACAAGATTCTTCTTGTCCTAAAACGGCAAAATCAACATTAATAGAATTTAAGATCTTAACAAAGGCTTTTGTAATTTTCTTTGCTCTATCATCAAAGCTACCTGCACAGCCAACCCAAAATAAAACTTCTGGAGATTTGCCCGCAGCTATATAATCCTTCATTGTATGGACTTTTAGTAGATCACTCATATCAAATATTATTCATCAAAAACCTCAATTTTAACTTCTTTTTTTATTAAATCAGTAAATTTTCCATTATATCTAGTTGCCTTTACTAAATGATTATCAATCCAATGATAATTACCACCTCTAGGTTTTCCCATTAAAAGAGTGTGGTATTTAAATCCATGATTCTTTAACCATTTTTCAGTTACTTCCCTATGTTCTTCCAATCTAGAGGTAAAAAAACATATCATATGACCATCTTCAAACCACTTGTTACATGTTAATAAAGCATCATTATATGGTTGGGATGTTGCCATTCTAAGAGGCTCTTCATTAGGGATGTCTTCAGTAATTGTCCCATCAATGTCTATTAAATAATTTTTTATTCCATCAGGCAAAACTGGACTTACTTTCTCGCCGTCTTTTACCTTGTCATGCAATATCTTTTCTATCTCTTCTTTTTTCATATTTTTATTAATCTTTCCAGTTTAGTCTATCCATTTGATTATATGGCCATGGAGCACCATTGTTCTCAATATTTGTCATCATATTGTTTAACTCAGAAGGTGCAGAAGCTTCTTCCATTACTAAATATCTTCTCATGTCAAGTATTATTGAAAGCGGATCTATACTAATTGGACATTCTTCTACACAAGCATTGCATGAAGTGCATGCCCATAATTCTTCTCTTGAAATGTAGTGATCAATTAATTTTTTACCATCATCAACAAATGTTCCTTGATTTTTGTCAATATTCTTACTTACTTCTTCTAACCTATCTCTGGTATTCATCATTACTTTTCTAGGAGAGAGTTTTTTCCCAGTTATATTAGCTGGACAAACACTTGTACATCTTCCACATTCAGTGCATGAGTATGCATTTAATAATTGAAGCCAATTCAAATCAGACACATCTGAAGCGCCAAATTTCATAATTTCACTCATATTCTCTTCAAGATTCTCTTCCGTGTAAGTACTAGAATTATTTAACATTAAGTTTACTTCTTTAGTAACACTTTTTAGATTATTCATTTTTCCTTTATTCTCTAGATTTGCATAAAATGTATTGGGAAATGCTAAAAGTATATGTAGGTGTTTTGAAAAATACAGATAGTTTAAAAACATCAAGATACCAACTATATGCATCCACCAAAATACTCTTTCCATAACATGTAAGGTGTCTGGAGAATAATTTTTAATTAATGGGTAAATAACCCCGCTAATAATATTGCCATTATTCATGTTTTGAAAGTCAACATCTGCAGCATTCATTAATAGAAATAACGACATTAATATTACTTCAAAATATAAAATTAGATCTGCGTCAAGTTTTGGCCAACCCCTCATGGAATCTTCAAAAAACCTTCTAAGTTTAATAATATTTCTTCTTATCCAGAAAATAGTTACAGAAAATATTACTAATACTGCCAATAACTCAAATGAAGCAATTAAAAACCCATAAAAAACACCCATGCCTGAAAAAACCCTATGAGTACCAATTAAACCATCAATTACGATTTCTAATAATTCAATATTAATAATTATAAAACCAATATAAACTATAACATGCAAAGCTCCAGCTATAGGTCTTTGAACCATTTTACTTTGCCCTAAGGCAATTTTAGCCATATTAATCCATCTTTGCTTTCGATTGATTGATAAATCAACATCTAACTCAATACCAAAGTTAATATTCCGTCTAAGTTTTATAAAATTTGATAGAAAATAGCCTAGAGAAGCAGTTAGAATAATAAAAAATGTAATGTTTGGCAGATACGTCATCAACAGCTTCTATGTATTAGGTTATTTTTCAGACTTTTTACCAAAAATAGAAAAATGCACATACCGTTTAGGATTCAGCTTAATATCTTCTATTAATTCTTCTAAATTTTTTGTCGCATTATCTAAGTTTTTAAATAGTGCGTCATCATAAAGTAATTTACCCACAGTGCCTTCACCCTGATTTAACTTTCTAGATACATTATTTAGATTATAAATAGTGCTATCTAAATTAGTCAGAATTAAATTTAAATCTACTTCTGAGATAGAATTTGTAACATCTTTCATTTTCAATGATGTTGTATTTAGATTATTTATTGTTGAGGTTAAATTTGGGGAATTGTCTTTTATAAATTCATTAATATTACTAGCTGTTTCTGATAAATTGTTAGTAAGGCTAGCAAATTCATCAATACTTGATTTTAGAGATTTTTTAGTTTCCTCATCAAAGAGAGTGTTTATATTTGATAGTACAATTTCAGCTTTCTTCATAACTGCCTCTAACTGTAATTGTATTTTTGGCATTATTTGATTAACTAAATCTGTTAAACCAGGTTTTACATTACCAGTTAAGTAATCTCCTGATTTGGCAATTTTATTATTGGTGTAATCAGGTATTATTGCAATAGCCTTCCCGCCTATTAAACCAGTTTCATATAATTCAGCTATACTTGTTATAGAAAATGTAACATCATTCTCAACAATTATATCAACAATAAGTTCTTTTGTATCATTAGGATTAAAATTTATTTTTTGGACCTTCCCAATTTTATAACCGTTTAGGGTTACAGGATTTGAGGGAGCTAGTCCATCTACTCTTGAATATATGATCTTAAAGGTCCTGGTTTTTTCAAACAAGTTAATTCCTTTAAGATAATTATAAGAGAATACCGACATGAATGTTCCTAGAATTACTAGAATACCAATGCCTACCTCTCTTGTAAATTTAAATCCGAACATATTATGTATTATTACTTAAAATTAGGAAATAAATTGTTAATAGATAATCTATTATACAAATACATCAATTATTAATATTAACTATTTTACCATTTTTAAAACCTACTATAAACGATTTTTTATAACCTTTTGCAATAGCTGTCTTTTTCTTTTTTAGAATCTCATTATAATCATATGATAAAGAATAAAAGTATCGATAAAGTCTTCCTTCTTTCTTAACAGACAGCTCTTTTAAACCTTTAAAGTTGTAGCTCTTTAGCTCAAGTTTTCTTCTGCTTGCAGCAATTTGAACCTTATAGATTATATCGTTTTTTGGGGTATAACTAATATCATTTTTCTCTATTATTCCCAAAGCAGTCTTGTATTTATTGACTGCATTAAAGATGCTATTTGCTATATCTTTTTGAGCTTTAGATGAATTTAAATATGCTCCTTCCTTAGGATTAGTTATGAAACCGGTTTCTATTAAAACGCTAGGCATATACGTATTATGCAACACCCAAAATCCGGATTGTTTAACTCCTCTATTCTTTAATTTTAATATTGAAGCAAAATTATCTTGAATAAAACTTGCAAGGAGTATGCTTTGATCCAAATATTCTTCTTGCATTAAGGTTAGTCCAATTAGTGATTCAGGTGCATTAGGGTCAAACCCTTGGTAGTTTTTTTCAAAGTTATCTTCTAGAAAGATAACTTCATTTTCCTTAAGTGCAACATCAAAATTTGCCTTACTAACATGCAAGCCATAAACATAGGTCTCTGAGCCATATACTCTACTATCATGAAAAGCATTGCAATGAATTGAGATAAATAAATCTGCATCTGCTTCATTTGCTATTTTTGCTCTTTGTCTTAATTTTAAAAATACGTCTTTATCTCTAGTGTATATAACCTGATTGCCATCCTTCTTTAGTTCACGTCCAAGATTTAAAGCTATGTTTAATACGATATTCTTTTCTAAAATACCATTTGGATTTGGTCTTCCAGGATCTTTCCCCCCATGACCAGCATCAATAACAATTTTAAATTTTTCTTGAGCTATAGCTTTATTAATCAAAAGACCATTAAAGATAAAGAGTATGAGAATAAATTTGGTTGTTAAAGTAAGGTTAAAATAACTTAGATGTGATGAGATTTTACTCATACTTATATATATTACTCTCTTGAAAAATACGTAACTTTATAAAAGTTTTCTATACAAGTTACTAATATACACTTATAAACATTGAAAACACTGCCTTTTAATATACTTTTATTTTTAAGTTATTCATTGTTTATAAACACATTTTGTTATGGGTTTTCAGAGGAAAAAAACAAGTTTAGGATTGATTTACATAGCCAATACTATTTAAGTGCTAAATACGACTCTATTGACCTTTCAAATGACTCTATAACAGATAAGAAATCATTTTTATTAGACAAGGTGGTGTATAATGCATCAGACTCTGTTTCAATTGATCCAAATAATAAATCAATTCATCTATATAATAATGCCAAGATAGTTTATGAGAGTATGGAAATTACTTCTGGTATAATTGTAATCGATTATGGTAACAATGAAATATATGCGGGTAGAATTAAGGATACTTTGGGTAATTATTCTCAATCTCCAGTTTTTAAACAAGGACAAGATGTAATAGAGCCAGATTCTTTAAAATTTAATATGGATACCAAAAAAGCCATAATATTTAATTCTAGAACGGAACAAGCGGGACTAAAAATTTTATCTGATAAAACAAAAAAAGAAAATGATTCTGTTTATTTTATGAACAAGGCTAAATTTACTACTTCTGCAGATGTAGATAATCCTGAATACTATTTTCTTTTAAGAAAAGCAAAAGTAGTTCCAGGAAAGAAGATTATTACTGGGCCAACGAATATGTACATAGCAGATGTTCCGACTCCAATAGGACTCCCTTTTGCATATTTTCCACTATCTAATAAACGTACTTCAGGAATCATATTCCCCTCTTTTGGAGAACAAAACAGTAGAGGATATTTTGTTCAAAATGGTGGGTATTACCTACCTATAAATGATAATATCGATTTAACATTACTTGGGGACTATTATACAAATGGAAGTTATGGATTTAGAGTTGAAAACACTTATACATTTAGATATAAATTTAGAGGAAACCTTAGTTTTAGGTATGAAAGTTTAATACAAAATGAAAGAGGGTTTCCAGATTACTCTAAATCATCTATATATAATCTAAGATGGTCGCATACGCAAGACTCAAAATCGAACCCAAATTCTAGATTTTCAGCATCAGTAAACCTTGGTAGCAGCAAGTATTATCAACAATCAATTAATCAACTCAATGCAGCAAACTATCTTAACAACTCATTATCTTCATCTATCTCTTATTCTAAGACATTTACTGGAGAACCACAAGTTAACTTAAGTCTTTCTGCAACTCATTCTCAGAACACAAATACTCAAGTAATAAATATGACATTACCTACTTTTCAAGGAAGTGTTTCTAGAGTTTTTCCTTTTGCACCTAAAGGCGGTAGTAAAAAGGGGTTTTTACAGAATATTAATTTCCAGTATAGTGTAAGAGGAGAAAACAGAATTCAAACGACTGATTCACTATTTTTTACCAAAGAAATGTTTGAATCAGCAAAATCAGGATTTCAACACAATATTCCTATAAGCACAAATTTTAAGCTCTTTAAATACTTAAGTTTTTCTACAAGCGCTAATTACAATGCAACAATGGTATTTAATACTGTTGAAAAGAGTTTTGATGTTGATAACCAAGAGGTCATAACAATTGAGAATAAAGGATATGATGCATTTAACACATATAACTTCTCAGCTAGCCTTGGAACAACAGTTTATGGAATGTATGATTTTGGAACTAAGAAAAATTTACAAGCAATAAGACATGTTCTTCGTCCATCAATTAGTTATAGCCTATCTCCTTCTTTTAATCAATATTATGACACCTATGAAGTAATTAGTGCTGATGGGCTGACTACATCAGAAGTTGAGTATAGTAGATTTGAGGGTTCAATCTTTGGAGCTCCTAATAAATCATATGCTAGTTCTATAGGTTTGTCATTGGCAAATAATGTTGAAGCCAAAGTAATAGACAAGAAAAGTGAAGATTTAGAATTAAAAAAGGTAGTCATTCTTAACAATCTAAATTTTTCAACTTCCTACAACATTGCAGCAGATTCTTTAAATTTAAGCCCTGTAAGAATGACAGGAGGTACACAGTTGTTTAAGAATAAAATGAATATAAATTTTGGAGCAACTTTTGATCCTTATGCTATTGATGATAATGGTGTTAAAATCAACAAATTCAACATAAATAACGGTGGAGGTTTATTTAGGCTTACAAGCGCAAATCTAACATTAAACTATTCATTTAGCAGTAATGATGCTGAAAAGTCTGATAAGAATCAAACCTCAATTAATGAGTCAGTTAGAAATGGCGGTAGAGACGATGATTTATTTGGAAGAGCTATGGATTTTTCTGATAACAGATTTAATCAAGAAAAAGAAGAAAAAGAGATAAATGAAGAAGAAAAGCCTAATGATTTGTACAACTATAAGATTCCTTGGAGTATCCGACTAGCATATGCGGTAAATTACAATAATTCAATTGGTCAAAGCGACATATCTTCACATTCATTAATGTTCTCAGGTGATATACAATTATCTCCAAAATGGAGT
>Ga0208894_1000708_pt1 | contig 22522 bp, 14 predicted proteins | sample ETNtaG_12_FD_185752 | JGI IMG/M metagenome (GOLD analysis project Ga0208894, IMG submission 185752) | Marine microbial and viral communities from oxygen minimum zone, Eastern Pacific Ocean - ETNP201306SV49 (SPAdes) (version 2) | ecosystem: Environmental > Aquatic > Marine > Oceanic ...
CACCGGTAATCATGTTTTTCACGTAATCAGCGTGACCGGGGCAGTCCACGTGTGCATAGTGACGCCCGACGGTTTCGTATTCCACGTGGGCGGTGTTGATAGTGATACCGCGCTCACGCTCTTCAGGCGCGCCGTCGATCTCGGCGTAATCTTGCACCTTGGCTTGACCCTTTTTCGCAAGCACACTTGTGATGGCTGCGGTCAGGGTTGTTTTGCCGTGATCGACATGGCCGATGGTGCCAATGTTGACGTGAGGCTTGTTCCTCTCAAACTTCTCGCGAGCCATTTTGTAAAAGAATCGGGGGGTGGAAAGTGGGTGTTATAGAGATCAGGAATTGCCCTGATTCTTGGAGATGATGGCTTCAGCAACGTTGCGAGGAACTTCCTCGTAATGGCTGAACTCCATCGAGAAGATACCCCGACCTTGAGTCATGGATCGGAGCTGGGTGGCGTAACCGAACATTTCGGCTAATGGCACTTTGGACTGCACTTTAGAGAGTCCATCGTCAATGGACTGGCCTTCAACCTGACCTCGCCGGGAGGACAGATCGCCGATGATCGAACCGAGGAAATCCTCGGGGATCTCGACTTCAACCTTCATCATCGGTTCAAGCAGCACAGGATTGCACTTTTTTACGCCGTCTTTGAAAGCCATCGATCCGGCGATTTTGAAAGCCATCTCGGACGAGTCCACATCGTGGTAAGACCCGTCAACCATGGTGACTTTCACATCGATGAGCGGATAGCCAGCGATAACGCCGGATTCGCATGTTTCACGCATGCCTGATTCGGCAGGCTTGATGTATTCCTTGGGAACGATGCCGCCGACAATCTTGTTGACGAATTCAAAGCCTGACCCCGGTTCTCCGGGTTCCATTTCGATTACCACGTGGCCGTATTGGCCTTTACCACCAGTTTGGCGGGCAAACTTGCCCTCGCCTTTAGAGCTCGCACGAATGGTTTCTCTGTAGGAGACCTGTGGAGCGCCGATGTTGGCCTCAACCTTGAATTCTCGCAGCATGCGATCCACGAGAATTTCAAGGTGAAGTTCGCCCATGCCAGCAATCACGGTTTGACTGGTCTCAGGGTCTGTGCTGACGCGGAAGGTGGGATCCTCTTCCGCTAATGAAAGCAGGGCTTTGGAAAGTTTTTCCATATCACCCTTGGTTTTGGGCTCAACAGCCACCGATATCACTGGCTCGGGGATGTAGAGGGTTTCTAGAACAATCGGATCATCAGTAGTGCAAAGGGTGTCGCCTGTTGTGGTGTTCTTCAGGCCTAGAACAGCACCGAGATCTCCTGCTCGTAGTGCATCGACCTCTTCACGGTCATCGGCCTTGAGAATGATCAGTCGGGAAATCCGTTCTTTCTCGTTCTTCGTGGAGTTCAGGACATAGCTGCCTTTCTCGAGCACCCCTGAGTACATGCGTACGAAGGTGAGCTTTCCGTAGGGGTCCGCCATCACCTTGAAGGCCAAAGCACTAAATGGTGCGTTGTCATCGGATGGCCTTACTGCCTCCTTGCCATTCGGGAGTAAACCTTGAATCGGGGGCACATCAACAGGAGCGGGCAGGTAGTCCACAACTGCATTGAGCAAAAGTTGAACGCCCTTGTTCTTGAAGGCAGATCCACACAGCAAAGGGACAAGGCCGTGATTGAGAACCCCTTCGCGAATGCCTGCTGCAAGTTGGGCTTCGCTTAGTTCTTCCGTCTCTAGAAAAACTTCAATCAGTTCTTCGTCGGTTTCAGCAACACATTCCATCAGCTTGGCTCGCCATTCAGCGGCAAGCTCTTTCATGTTGTCTGGAATCTCTGTTTCTTCGATGTCCTGACCAAGATCATCCTTATAGATGAAGGCTTTGTTTTTAACGAGGTCAATAATTCCGCTCAGATCTCCCTCTGCACCAATAGGCAGCTGGATTGGGATGGCGTTGGCTTTGAGGCGATCCTTGATTTGGTCGTGAACCTTGAGGAAGTCCGCACCGGTGCGGTCCATTTTGTTGACAAAAACCATCCTCGGAACGGAATAGCGATCGGCTTGCCGCCAGACGGTTTCTGATTGAGGTTGAACTCCACCTACCGCACAAAACACAGCGATAACACCATCGAGCACTCGCATCGAGCGCTCCACTTCAATGGTGAAGTCAACGTGCCCTGGGGTGTCAATGATATTGATGCGGTGATCGTTCCAGGTTGTCGAGATCGCAGCCGCTGTAATCGTGATTCCGCGCTCGCGCTCCTGAGCCATCCAGTCAGTGACGGCGGCACCGTCATGCACCTCGCCCATTTTGTGAACCACACCCGAATAGAACAGGATGCGTTCAGTACAGGTAGTTTTGCCAGCGTCAATATGGGCGGCGATCCCGATATTTCTGACACGTTCCAGGGGGAAGGCGCGAGCCACAGGAAATTCTCCGGTGTTGTTCGTTAAAAGGCGGCTGAGACTCTACAGGTCAGCCTTTGCAACGTTTGAGTATTGCAGGTGCTTTGCTTGGGCTTAGTAGCGGTAGTGAGCAAAAGCCTTGTTGGCTTCAGCCATTTTGTGGGTTTCTTCTCGCTTGCGAACAGCACTACCCGCTTCATTAGCGGCATCCATGAGTTCGGCAGCAAGCTTTTGGGCCATGCTGCGGCCATTACGGGATCGAGAAAAGTTCACCAGCCAGCGAAGAGCCATTGCGGTGCCTCGCTCCTGACGAACCTCCATCGGTACTTGATAGGTGGCACCACCAACACGACGGGCTCTTACTTCTACAAGCGGAGTGGCGTTCTTAACAGCTGATTCAAATAGTTCTATCGGGTCACCACCGGTGCGCTCATTGATTAACCCAAAGGCTTGAGAAAGGATGCGCTGTGCTGTTGATCTCTTGCCGTGTTTCATCAACCGGGAGACCATCATTGTCGCCAGTCGGTTGTTGAATTGGGGATCAGGCAGAACTGGGCGTTTTTCTGCTGCGTTGCGGCGGGACATAGACCGTTAGAAGTGGAAGAGGGTGGCTAGGGGCTAATGGGCAAAGTAGGAGGCCCTTTACTCCTGCTGGGAAGCTTTGGCACCGTATTTAGAACGAGACTGACGACGATCCTTGACCCCTGCGGTGTCTAGGGTCCCGCGGATGATGTGATATCTAACTCCTGGAAGATCTTTGACTCTGCCGCCGCGAAGAAGTACAACAGAGTGCTCTTGAAGGTTGTGGCCGATTCCGGGGATATAAGCCGTGACCTCAAAGCCTGAGGTAAGGCGTACGCGTGCCACTTTGCGCAGGGCTGAGTTGGGCTTTTTAGGCGTGGAGGTGTATACCCGTGTGCAAACACCTCGTCTCTCTGGACAGCCGCGCAGAGCTGGAGATTTTGTCTTTCGAGTTAGGCGCTGTCGCTCAGTTCGGATCAGCTGTTGGATGGTTGGCATCGACGCTCTGCATGCGGTCGGACATCCGACCTAATTCCACGATCTACCACCATACCGTTTCGTCTTGCCTGATTGCCGATACGGCTAAATAGATTGTGGCCAGAATATTTTTTTACTCAAGGGAGTCTTCCCTCAATTACTAAAAGCTATGGAGGGTGTATTGACCTATATGCCGCATAGTTCACAGGCGTCGCAGCTATTGGGTTGCACTTTTGAGTTGCGAAGGTTTCATTCCATCATTTTTGGGTCAATGGCTCCTTGCCTCAGGCATTCTCAAGACTCTGCGTATCCTTTGCCGGAGCGTTTCGTCCTATTGAACAATGAGTCCTAAGCCGTTCTGTACTCGAGGTGGTGTGCCTCTACCTGTTACCACCAATTGATTTGCAACTAATAGGGAGGTGGAACTGCCTCCATCCAAGTTAAGGCCTTCACTAAGCCCGAGTTGTTTAAGTGCCAGGCTTGTTTCTAGAAGGGTTGGGTCACTACCTCTTGTCCCTTTGAGGGTTAGTAGCCAGATCTTGCCCCCACCTTGGCCCACCACACTGCGGGGCGCGGCAAGGGATAGAAAGCTTGGGCTGAAACCTTCCTGCCTCCCAGCAAGAACTACACGCCCGTTTTGAAGCAGTAGGGGACCTCCCCCAAGCACTTGAGGCAGATCACCAAGAGGATTTGAGACCTTTGTCCGCACGCTCACTGTTTCGCCAGGTACAGCTGGTAATGGCAAGCCTCCTCTGGTCACGATCAGATCTCCATCTTTCCTTAGCGGAACTCCTCGCTTTAGTTCCCTTTGCCCGAAGCTCTGCACCACTTGCCCTTTGATGACCATCATGGCTTTCTCTTCACCGCTGAGGGCTCGATAGATCGGTCCCCAGGCGCTGGTGTAGCGGCTAAGGCCTTTTTGCACATAGCCACTATTCAAGGTGCCAAGGCGCCACCGCTTCCCGCTAGGGCCTTGAAGTTCTTGTTGGAGTTGCAGACGCCCGAACGACAGGTGACCTGTAGGCCCCCAGCCGATTGCTCCTCGGTTGAGGATTGGTCCTGAAAACCATTCGCCATCTATTCGCAATGCCCCAAGGGGTAATTGACGAACCCGATTGAAGAAGCCTCCGTTGATGGCGATCAGAGCTCCGGCAGGATGAGCTAGCTGGTTGAGAAAACGCAGGCCTTGTTGATGACCAATTTGCGGCAGAGGCCGCAGTAGCAGTCCTTGCTTTGATAGATCTGTACCCACCCGAGTGATCCGCAAGGGCTTCACTCCGACGGTTACTAGCTTTGTATCGAATATCAGGCCGCGGCGGATTAGAGCCTGGATAGACGGATCAAGAAGGGGAGAGCGAAGGTTTGTTCCGTCGTGACGTGTGCCAATGCCGTCTAGGACAATGCGCCAGGGTTTATTCAGGGTGAGGCTGCTGAGGGCTTCTGCCTGACCGAGGAGCACGAGGCCATTGCGCTGCTGTTTGGGCATCAGGCCTAGTGCCTGCATCTGCCCACGCTGTCTGGCGTTGACCTGAAGATTAAGCAGGAGATTATTCCCTAGACGTTGTATCAACGCAGGACCGCTGAGGTCGAGCACCAGACGGTTGGCCATGCTGCCCTTGCCTTGCCGAAGACCGTTGAGTCGGGGGGTTGGCAGCTCTACGTTGAGGACATTGTTTTTCCGTCGAATCTTTACTCCCGCAGCTGTGAGCCAATCGGCCACATTCAATGCCACCTCATCCTCAAGGGTGATTTGAGGGAGAGACTTCAAAGAGGCTTTGCTCCCGTACCACTGCAGTTGCTGCCCATTCGCTTGGGTGGATTGGTGAAAGCCAAAACGTCCGATCAGTAGATCTAGAGGCAGCCAGAGTTGGCTCGGAGGGCCACTGTGGTGGCCTATCCAGCGCCAAGGTGCCTCAACAAGTTGGCCATCTATTTTGAGACGATCACCGTCGAAAAAGTTCGCGGCTCTTATCTCTACAGCGGTAGGTGGAGGTGGAGGAGCAACCATGACTTGAACGCTAGCCCTGCTATTTGGCTAAGTCTTAGAAGGGCGCCTCCCTAGGATCCTCAATTGCGCCTTTCACTGTGCCCGCAGTTTGCTGCGGCGCATTGAAATAGTTTGACTGAAGCTTATGTCTCACGTTTCTCGTCGTCCTCATTGGCCCCATCGCGACAGCAGTGCTCCTGCGGCCGTGGTTGGCGAAAAGGATGCGTGTGGCGTGGGCTTTTTGGCCCAGATCGATGGAAAAGCTAGCCATTGGATTTTGCAGCAGGCACTAAGAGGCTTGGATTGCATGGAGCACAGAGGTGGCTGCGGAGGTGATGGCGATTCCGGTGATGGTGCAGGCGTGCTTTGCGCTATTCCCTGGAGCTACCTTCAGGCTGTTTGGCCTGAGGTGGAAGGTTCTTCTCCTGATCTAGGCCTGGGCATGCTGTTTATGCCTCGTGATGCTGTTCGCCGCGAACAGGCACGTAGCTTTTGTGAGCAGGAGGCGGAGTCTCTAGGCCTTAGCTCCAGAGGATGGCGAGATGTCCCTGTTGATATTGAAGTTTTAGGTCCGCTTGCCCGTGATAACGCGCCTGTAATCGAGCAGTGGCTGGTGAAGGGATCGCAGCAAGGAGATGCTTTGGAGGCCTTGTTATTTCGATTGCGCCGTCGCATTGGTGATCGTGCCAGGCATGCCTGGGGGGAGAGCGCTATTGATCTCTATGTGACCTCACTAAGTAGTCGCACTGTTGTCTACAAAGGCATGGTTCGATCGGAGGTGCTTGCGGCCTTCTATGCCGACCTGCGCGATCCGCGCTTTGAGGTGCCTTTTGCGGTTTATCACCGTCGCTTCAGCACCAATACGTTGCCTCGTTGGCCACTCGCCCAGCCGATGCGCTTGCTAGGGCATAACGGTGAGATCAATACCTTGCTGGGCAATCTGAATTGGGCTCGGGCTACCGAAGTCAACCTAGATGAGGTCTGGGGTGACCATGCGGCCGATCTCAAGCCAGTGGTTAATGCGGCTTTTAGTGATTCTGCAAATCTCGACGCGACCCTGGAGTTGCTTGTGCGAAGTGGTCGTCCGATTGTCGACAGTTTGCTTACTTTGGTGCCTGAGGCATTTCGCGACCAGCCTGAGCTAGCCAATAAGCCAGAAATAAAGGCCTTCTATGAGTATTCGGCGTGCACCCAGGAGCCCTGGGATGGTCCAGCCCTACTTGTGTTTGCAGATGGTTGCAGCGTTGGGGCCACCCTTGATCGCAATGGCTTGCGTCCTGCTCGTTATTGCATAACCAGTGACGGATTTGTGGTGATGGGTTCAGAAACTGGTGTTGTTGAGCTTGAGGAAAGTCGCATCATCGAGAAGGGGCGACTTGGTCCTGGGCAGATGCTGGCGGTTGATCTTGAGCGGGGTCGTTTATTGCGTAATTGGGATGTCAAGCAGGAGGTGGCTGAGCGTTATCCCTATGGCGAATGGCTTAGTCAAAACCGCCGCACTCTCGGTAGGGAGGCTTGGCTCCAGGACTCTCTACTAGGAGATCTGGATCTGCTTCGGCAGCAGACAGCCTTTGGTTTCACCGCTGAGGATTTTGAGTTGGTGATCGACGCTATGGCTGGTGGGGCAAAAGAACCCACCTTTTGCATGGGTGATGACATCCCCCTAGCGGTGCTCTCTGATAAGCCTCACCTTTTATATGACTATTTCAAGCAGCGCTTTGCGCAGGTAACCAACCCTCCGATTGATCCCCTGCGGGAAAAGTTGGTGATGAGTCTTGAGATGCATTTGGGTAAGCGTGGTTCACCGCTTCAGCCTGAGGCAGCGGCGGCTTCGGTGATCCATCTCAATACACCGATACTCAATGAGGCAGAGCTTGTTGCGTTGGCTCAGCAGGACTTCTTGGCAACCACTCTCTCCACTTTGCTGCCAGTTGATCATGGGCCTGATGGACTTAAAAATGCCTTAAAGCTGCTCTGCTCAGAGGCGGAGATCGCTGTGGGCGGTGGTAGCCAGATCTTGGTGCTCTCCGACCGTGGTGTTAGTGCTGCGAACACCTACATCCCACCGCTGCTAGCGATTGGTGCCGTACATCACCACTTGCTTAATAGGGGATTGCGTTTGCAGACCTCCCTGGTGGTGGACACAGCACAGTGCTGGAGTACCCATCATTTGGCTTGTTTAATTGGCTATGGCGCAAGCGCTGTTTGTCCTTGGCTTGCGTGGGAGACCACTCGTCATTGGTGGAAGCATCCTCGTACTCAGAAACTAATTGAAACGGGTAAGTTGCCTGCGCTCAAGATTGATCAGGCGCAGGCCAATTTGCGCAAGGCACAGGAAGATGGTCTGCGCAAGATTCTCTCCAAGATCGGCATTTCTCTACTAGCTAGTTATCACGGTGCTCAGATCTTTGAAGCGATTGGTATTGGCGCTGACTTAATTGAGTTGGGATTCAAAGGCACCACTAGTCGCGTGGCTGGTCTCAGTCTCAACGACTTAGCCAGCGAGACGCTCACTTTTCATGCCAAGGCATTCCCTGAGCTAGATCGGACAAAGCTTGAATTCATGGGTTTTGTGCAATATCGCAGTGGCGGCGAATTTCATCTCAATAGCCCTGAAATGTCCAAAGCCTTACATGCAGCCGTAAAAGCTGGTCCGGGCTATGACCACTTTTCTACATATAAGAACCTGCTTGAAAATCGGCCAGTTACGGCCCTACGCGATCTGCTTACTTTCCGCCTAGCCCCTACACCCCTCCCGTTAGATCAGGTTGAGAGTATTGAATCCATTTGCGAGCGTTTTTGTACCGGAGGAATGAGTCTCGGTGCTCTTTCACGTGAGGCGCACGAGGTGCTCGCCGTGGCGATGAACCGTATCGGCGGTAAGAGCAATAGTGGTGAGGGAGGAGAAGATCCGGCACGATTCAGGATCCTTGATGATGTTGATCAAGACAGTCGATCGGCGACCTTGCCCAGTATTAAGGGCTTGGTTAATGGCGATACTGCTTGCTCTGCGATTAAGCAGGTTGCCTCTGGTCGCTTTGGCGTTACGCCGGAATATTTGCGTAGCGGTAAGCAACTTGAGATCAAGGTTGCTCAAGGAGCAAAGCCTGGAGAAGGCGGTCAGTTGCCAGGGCCAAAGGTTGATTCATACATAGCCAAATTGCGTAATAGCAAGGCTGGCGTGGCATTGATCTCGCCGCCGCCTCATCACGACATTTATTCAATTGAGGATTTAGCTCAGTTGATCCACGACCTTCACCAGGTACATCCTGCTGCCAAGGTGAGCGTGAAGCTGGTTGCTGAGATTGGCATTGGCACTATTGCTGCTGGAGTTGCCAAGGCCAATGCGGATGTGATCCAGATCTCAGGTCATGACGGTGGTACCGGCGCATCGCCTCTTAGTTCGATTAAGCATGCGGGAGGTCCTTGGGAGTTAGGCCTCACCGAGGTACACCGCTCCTTGCTTGAGAACGGCTTGCGTGATCGGGTGTTGCTACGTGCCGATGGTGGTCTCAAGACCGGTTGGGACGTTGTAATCGCGGCCTTGCTCGGGGCTGAGGAATATGGTTTTGGTTCGATAGCGATGATCGCCGAAGGCTGCATCATGGCTCGCGTCTGTCATACCAATAAGTGCCCTGTGGGGGTCGCCACTCAGCAGGAGAACCTTCGCAAGCGATTCCCAGGTGTGCCTGAGCATGTTGTCAATTTTTTCCTGTTTGTTGCCGAGGAGGTGCGCCAACTAATGAGTGTGCTTGGGGTTGCCCGTCTTGAGGATCTAATTGGCCGCAACGAGCTACTGCAACCTCGCGAGGTAAAGCTGGTTAAGACCCAAGCCCTCGATCTCTCTTGTCTGTTGGATCGAATTCCCGCTGCAGTTAATAGGGCTTGGTTGCAACACGACACTAAAGCTCACGGAAATGGGCCGATCCTTGAGGATCAGCTCCTTGCGGATGCCGAGTTTATGGCGGCTATTGATGGTCATGGCCAGTTAGCCCGCAACCTCGCGATCGTCAACACTGATCGCAGCGTCTGTGCACGGATTGCTGGTGAGATCGCCGAACGTCATGGCAACAAAGGCTTTCGAGGTCAGCTTGACCTCAGCTTTTCAGGTGCTGCTGGGCAGAGCTTTGCTGCTTTTTTGCTTCAGGGGATGAATGTGCGTTTAGTGGGAGAGGCCAATGACTATGTCGGCAAAGGCATTAATGGAGGCCGGATCACTTTGGTGCCTCCACCGGGTGCGGATAACAGCGGCAGTCAGGTGATTTTGGGTAACACTTGCCTTTATGGCGCTACCGGTGGGGAGTTGTTCGCTTTGGGTAGGGCTGGCGAGCGTTTTGCTGTACGCAATAGCGGTGTGAAGGCCGTTGTTGAAGGTGCTGGAGATCATTGCTGTGAATACATGACTGGGGGAGTGGTGGTTGTGCTGGGATCAACCGGTCGCAATGTCGGAGCAGGGATGACTGGTGGTGTGACGTTCCTGTTAGATGAGCAAGGCATGGTGAATGATCGGGTGAATAAAGAGATTGTTGAGATCTGTTTGCTTACAAATAGTCAGCAGGAAGCCATTCTCAAAACCCTTCTTGAGGCTCATTTAGCTGAGACTCAAAGCGCAAAAGCCAAAGCGATTCTGGCGAATTGGATGAGCTGGAAAGGACTGTTTAAGTTGCTTGTTCCTCCCAGTGAAAAAGTCACCGTTGGTTTAACTCTGCCTGAGCAAGTTGCGGCCTGAGGGATGCCATGGTTTGTCAAAACCGAGAGGTTTACTACTCAGACTTTGTCCCTCTTGCCAGCGCAGCGGCAGGCCTATTTGGCTGCTCATCGGGCATGGGTAAAAGGTTTGATTTCTTCAGGCATCAAAGTTTCTAGCGGCTATCTTGTGGATGCTGAACAAAGGCCAGGAGGTGGCGGCTTGTTTGTGCTGAAGGCAGACTCCTTCGAAGCAGCAAGACGTTTGGTTGAACAGGACCCGATGATTGTGGAAGGTCTTGTGGACTGGAATCTGCAGGAGTGGATCCCTGTGTGTGGGGAGCTTATTGCTTAGTTCAGCGCGGGTGGGCGGCCATTAGCTGCTGCACTTCACCTGCGTGGTAGCTGCTGCGGGTCAGCGGCGTGCTCACTACCTGGAGGAACCCCAGCTCGGTTTCCCCTATAGATCGGAAATGCTCGAACTGTTCAGGTGTCACGAAGCGGTCGACCGGTAGATGCTTCGGGCTTGGCGAGAGGTATTGACCGATGGTCACAATGTCGACTTGTTGACGGCGTAGATCCTCTAGAACCTCAATCACCTCAGCATCTGTTTCTCCTAGTCCCACCATTAGTCCCGATTTGCTGTATGCCTTTGGCCAACCTTGTTTTGCCTGATTGAGTAGCTCGAGAGATCTCCTGTAGATCCCTTGGGGGCGTGCTCTTGGGTAGAGCCGGGGTACGGTCTCAATATTGTGGTTGAGCACATTGGGAGATGCGTTCATAACCCTTTTGAGTGAATCTGAGTCGCCGCGGAAATCTGGAATCAGCAACTCAATCGTGGTGAAGGTTGAGCGTTGACGTATAGCTTTGATGCAGGCTACAAATTGGCTGGCGCCGCCGTCATTGAGGTCATCCCGGGTTACCGAAGTGATTACCACGTGGCGAAGCTTCAGCTGGGTAACGGCTTCGCCGAGGCGCTCTGGTTCGCTTGGGTCTAGGGGACGTGTGGTCTTGTCGAAGTCGATGTCGCAGTAAGGGCAAGCACGGGTGCACCCCGGTCCCATAATCAGAAATGTGGCAGTACCACTTGCGAAGCACTCGCCGATATTCGGGCAGCTTGCTTCTTGGCAAACCGTATTGAGCTGCAGGTCTGTTAGTAGGTCAGATACCTTGCCAATTAGCTCCTGCTGTGGAGCCTTGACACGCAGCCACTGGGGTTTCACTAAGGCCTTCTTGATCATAAGTTCAGTCTGAAAACCCTCGTGGTAGCAGCTGTTTTTGGCGACTCCATCTTCTAGAATGTGTTTAACGGGATGTGGCGCAGCTTGGTAGCGCACTTCGTTCGGGACGAAGGGGCCGCAGGTTCGAATCCTGTCATCCCGATTGATCGCTACAACTTGAGTTAATGCCTTCGGCATTAGACATGAATAGGTCTTGTGATCAGTACGTATGCCTCTACCTGGGGATATGTGGAGCTCTACAACAGCTATTGATGGATTTGCAATGCCTAGGTCAAAGAAAAATTTGTCCAAGCTGCTTGACTTTTGGCATAGAGGGTTAAGGCCTATGTGGAGCCTGAAGCGATGAAGTCAGTAATTCTGATTTTGATAGCCACAATCGCGACCGTTTTTTTTGTTCTAAATCCACGCATTGTTTTTGATCACGGCCGACCGATTTATCTTGTTTCTTGTCGTATGGAGTGGTCTGCTCATTGGTTGGGAGCCTTTGGGAAGGGCGGCCTACTCGGTGTCTACTCACTTGACAGTGCTGCTCAAGCCGTTGTGTCAAGCACACCTGTTGAATATGTCTCAAAGGACGAGCAAATGACTATTGCCATGAGCACTGTTATGAAGCCCTGCCGCTGATTGCTTGCGTTTTCAGAAGGGTTGCGGCTTTAGCGATGTTGGAAAGTCACGAGAACGTTATGTCACCTAAATCACCATGCAAAGTAGCGGTAGTCTCGATTTTAGAGAAGACGTTTGCTTGGCAGTGGCGATTGACGACAGCAACAACGCCCCTCACTACATATATATGCTTTGGTTAGAGGCTTATGCCCATAGGCGGGTTTTGGTGAGCCAGTGAAAGTTGCATTGGCTGATGTTTTGGTGCTTGGTGCTGGTCCGGCGGCTCTTGCTATTGCTGTAGCACTGGCAGAGGAGGGGCTAAAGGTTTCAGCATTGACAGTTGGCAGGCCCAGTGAGCCATGGCCATATACCTATGGCATCTGGGGTGAGGAGGCGGATGCCTTTGATATGGGTCATTTGCTCGAGTATCGCTGGCATAACACTGTGAGTTTTTTTGGCCTAGGTGCCGCTGACCCGAAGGCTGCCTCTAATCGAGCTACACCTCATCATCGTGACTACGGTCTCTTTGACAAGATCAAGCTGCAGCAGCATTGGCTTGAGCAATGCGAGGCGGCAGGAGTGAAATGGCATCAAGGTCTTGCTGCTGACTTGGCTGTGGATTCCTCTGGCAGTACCGTGACGACCGATGAAGGCCTAGAGCTGCGAGCTCGTTTAGTGGTGGACGCCACTGGCTATAAGCCGGTATTTCTACGGCATATCGATCAGGGACCAGTGGCTGTCCAGACATGCTTTGGCGTGGTGGGACGCTTCAACAAGCCGCCTGTGGATCCTGAGCAGTTTGTATTAATGGACTACCGCTGTGATCACCTCACGCCTGCGGAGCAGGCCGAGCCACCCACTTTCCTTTACGCGATGGACCTAGGTGATGGGCGCTTCTTTTTAGAGGAGACATCGCTAGGGCTAGAGCCTCCAGTGTCATTAGAAATCCTGCGCTCGCGGTTGGAGCGTCGACTAGCCCATCACGGTCTAAAAATTACCGAGTTGGAGCATGAGGAACTTGGCTTTTTTCTGCCGATGAATTTGCCCTTGCCCGACTTACAGCAGCCTCTGTTGGGTTTTGGTGGGGCCGCGGCGATGGTCCATCCTGCATCTGGTTACTTGGTGGGTAACTTGTTGCGCCGAGCACCAGTTGTTGCAAAGGCTGTGGTTGCAGCAATGGCTGATCCAGAGGCATCTTCGGCAGTCATTGCAGCGGCAGGTTGGGCAGCTCTATGGCCCAAGGAGTTACGCCGTAAACAAGCTCTTTATCACTTTGGGATTGAGAAGTTGATGCGCTTTACGGAGCCTCAACTGCGGGCCTTCTTCTCCAGCTTCTTCGCCTTGCCTTCTGTTCAGTGGTATGGCTTTTTGACCAACACCCTCAGTCTCCCTGAATTGGTGGAAGCCATGTGGGACATGTTTGTCACCGCTCCTTGGAGTGTGCGCTGGGGGTTGATGGGTATGCAGGGGAAGGAGTTTAGGCTGCTTTTACGTTTTCTTTTCCCGCCTGGTTAAGAGTGAGCTGAGAAATTTGGCGCTGCTTTTAAGTATTTTGCCTGGATTGATTTGGTGGTATCAGGCCAGTTCGGCACCGGGGTAACCCCGAGGAGTAACAAACTGTCCGTCCTCTATACGGCTGCTGCTGTTGCCAATAAGCACCAGGGTGAGCATATCTACTTCCTTTACTGGCATCGTCTCGAGTGTATGGAGCTTTATGGATTCCTCCGCTCTTCCAAGTTGACGTGCCAATACCACTGGCGTGCTGGCGGGCCGATGCTCCAGCAATAGCTCACGGGTACGACCTAGCTGCCAATCGCGCCCCTTGGAGCGAGGGTTGTAAATTGCCACCACGAAATCCCCGCTAGCAGCACTACTTATGCGGGATTCAATCTTCTGCCAGGGTGTGAGGCGATCGCTGAGACTTACGCAGCAGAAGTCGTGCATCAATGGTGCACCGACCTTCGCGGCGGCTAGTTGTAGGGCTGATATGCCTGGGTGCACCTGAAACTGTGGCCGATCACTGGTGGGTTGCTCAAGCCATATTTCTAATGCCAGGCCAGCCATTCCATAGATGCCACTTTCTCCTGAAGACACCAAGGCAACTCGTGCTCCTTGTTTGGCTAGCTCTAAGGCTTGAAGACAGCGATTGCGTTCGCGTGTGAGTTGGCCGTCTAGGCGGGCTTGATCCGGCCGTCGAAGTGGTTCTAGTAGATCAAGGTAGAGGCTGTACCCAACCCAAATGGCACTACGTGCAAGGGCGGCACGGGCATCGTGGGTAAGAAAAGCTAGATCCCCTGGACCGCTGCCGATTAGGTGTAGTTCGCCTCTGTTGGGAGCAAAAGGTTGGTTGGCTTCGCTGATGGCGATGGTGGCAGCACCGCATTCAGCGTTATTTGCATGGTGGATCTGTTTGGGCTGCAACAGAATGCCTTTGTTGGCAGTTGCTAGGAGCGCTGCAGCCTCAGCGACTGAAGATGTTCCGATAGCTGCTCCGACAACGAGAGAAGGTGTTGGGACATGCACCTTCGCAAGTTGATCAGCGTTGAAGAAGTGCAATGGCCAGCCCCGCGCCTTGGCCAGCGCGAGTAGAGCTGGCTCATCTGCTTTCAGGTCAATACTGGCAATACCGGCAACTGCTTCTGAGGCAAGACCTGCTTTTGTAAGGGCAATGCTTACGGCTCGCTCCAGCAGGCTCAGGCTCGTATTGCGTTCGCAGCCAATTCCAATCCAGAGGCTGGCGGGATGCCAGCTGCAAGATGTTTTTCTCTCTGGGCCGATGCTCAGCTGAGCGTGAGGAGAACCATGGCTGTTTGCATTTTTTGGGAAAATCTCTTTGGCAGCAACAGTCGTTGTCCATAACGGGGAACCAGAGTGCTGGATCACGTTTGGCTTTTCACCTTGGGCCTGACTAAGCATCAACTGATGCCAGATCTCGCAGCTGCCGCTACGTCGCCAACCCCAGGCTTCACCAAAGCTGTCGAGGGCTAAGCGGTTTTGGCTGTTGGCGTCTCCAGTGATTACGGATTGGCCACCTAGTTCGGCAGCTAGTTCTAGTGCTAGTTGTTCAGCACCGGCTTGATGAGTGCCCAGTAATGGCACGATTTGTTTCCCCTGGGCATCAAGTACCACGACGGCGGGATCTTTGTCTTTCCCAATCAGTAAGGGGGCGATTAAGCGAGTAACGGCACTGATTGCACCCACGATGAGTAGCACACCTTTGGGGCGCCAGTGATTGCGGAGCACTTCACTTGCAGCACCTACCAGTAGGGCCTTGGGTAGCGTGTCCAGGGTGGAGGCCGCTCTCGGGGTGAGGGCCAGTTGATCCACGTGGCGGCGTTTTTCAAGCAGTTGCAACAACGGCCAGGAACTGCTGGAAAGTCCAAGGGCCAGACGCGGAGAGCTGCTTGGTGCGGCGGGGTTGGTCAGGGTAGGTCGGTTGTGAGGAGTGTTGGTTGCCGTTTGAGTTCAGGTGGACCGAGGCGTGATTCCTAGGGCATTTTTGTTGGCTAAATGAATGTGGCTTTAAAGGGTTGAGCTATTTGGATCCTGAAAGTCTGGGGCAGGCTCTGATGTGAGCGCTCGCTCTTGTCCTTGTGTGGTTTCGTTCTGAGGTTCTGAATTTGGGTCTGGATTGAGTTCTTGTTCGACTCCGACCTCGATTTCCTGTTCTGGTTCAGCGACCTGCTCTAGTTCAGTGTCTTGCGCTTGTTCAGATTCGACTTGGTTTAAGAGGTCTTCAGTCTGTTTTGCAGGGGGAGTCAGCAGCGGTTCTGGTACTGGTGTTGATTCTGTTGGTTGTTTGAGTGATGGGGCTGAAGGGATAACAGGGGTTTCTGTTGTTGATGCATTGGGCAGTTCATTCAAAGTTTCGTCAGTTGGAGGCTGCTCCTCTTCAAGTTGAGGCTCCCCTAGGAGCCTGGCTAATTGGTCTTTCGTGAGCTTTGCTTGCATCCAAGAAGGTTGGTCTGTTGGCTTGGGTCTGACGATCCTGAGCTGGTTATTGAAAACTGGATCGATTGGTTCACCTGAGCCATCGAGCAGCTCCATTTGCACAGTTATTGGGCCTGAGCTTGAGGGCAGACCTTTTATCCAGATAGCTTCTTGATGATCAATTTGGAAGCTTTCACCATTCACGCTGAGCCGTAGACGCCAGCGACCATCGCCTTCTTTTAAGTTCTGAATTGGGGCATTCCAGATCAACCAGTCCAGGAGAAGTTTTTTGCTACTACTGAGTTCAGAAGGACTAACTGTGACCAGCCAAGGCTCATCCTCAGTTGGTTGAGTGCTTTTCATGGCTTGCATCTCATGCAGACGCCATTGCAGGCTGGCTTCAGGATCCTTTACTGCCTCTCCCCAGGGGTAAGCGGCATAGGCACTAAGTCTGTGGCTGCCTGGCAGTAGGCCCTCCATAGGAATTCTCAGTTGGGATCCGTCTGCTTGGCTGATTCGAATGGGTGGGTTCTCGTCAAGTTGCACCACAACATGGGCACCGAGGCCAAGCTCTGGATCATTAGCTAGAGGCCAGTCCTTGATATTGAGTACTAGTTCCCAGGTTTCGTCGAACAGCACAGAGCCGTCGGCGGGACTCTCCAGGCTTAGTTGGGGGTGATGCTTTGCTAGTTGTTCACGGATTTGCTGCACTGCGCCTGGCGGGGCAACCTCCTGCAGGGTGCTAGTCCGAATCGATTTGGTCAGTGGTTGAGTCACTGGACTCTCTCTGCCCTGGTTATTAAATGGCCACGCTGGCAGGGCATTTGCCGGAGCGATTCCATAAAGGCTGAGGAGCAAAACCAGCAAAATGCCCTGCAGCTGACGAATGAACATGCCACGCCAGGAGGACAGATTTAGTTGATGTCGCCGGCCCGAAAGCGGCATGGGAGGTATGCAAGATTTGACCATTCTGGCCAGTCACAAATCACAGTCTTGAAAGGGGCAAACTCTTGCTAGGGGAGCAGTGTTGGATTAAATGATTGATTTATGTTAATTAGTGTCGAAAATATGCATGTTTTGCAGTTGTAAACTTACGTGTATTAACGATCTGCTTCTGTTAGCGGCCCTTCTGCAGACACCAGGCCCTAACTGATTAGCGACCGGATAGAACATTTGTTACTTGATGCCGTAGTGAGTGGTGCTCAGCTTTATGCTTTACGGAGCGGTCCCCTTGTAGGGGCCCATAGCTCCAGTGCGCTTCAGAGTTTCGGCTTCTGACGCCTACTGGCGCCCGGTATCAACGCCACTTTGGTGGCGGTGTCTCCGGGGCCCCGGCAAGCCTTTGGGCCTGTCGAAGGGGTGGCCCTCCACCTCGATCCCGTCCCTCGAGGAACCTCTCGATGACCATTAGCCCACCAGAGCGTGGGGAAAAAGCGAAGGCTATTTACGATCAACCGGTCGACCGGGACCATGCTCCCGCCGACTTTGAAAAGTTCGGAGAACCCGGATTTTTCTCGAAAAGCCTCGCTAAGGGTCCAAATACCACAACCTGGATTTGGAACCTCCACGCTGACGCCCACGACTTCGATACCCACATTGGGGATCTAGAAGAAACCAGCCGGAAGATCTTTTCGGCTCACTTTGGCCATTTGGCCATCGTGTTTATTTGGATGAGCGGTGCCTTCTTCCACGGTGCCCGCTTTTCCAATTACGGCGGCTGGCTAGCCGACCCCACGCACGTGAAAGCAAGTGCGCAGGTCGTTTGGCCAATTGTCGGTCAAGAAATCATGAATGCAGATATGGGTGCCGGTTTTAACGGCATCCAGATCACATCTGGCGTTTTCCAAATTTGGAGGGCCTGGGGCATTACCAGTGAGACCGAGCTCATGGCTCTGGCCACTGGTGCCCTGATCATGGCCGCCTTGGTTCTCCATGGCGGAATCTTCCACTACCACAAAGCAGCTCCAAAGCTTGAGTGGTTTAAGAAGATTGAGTCCATGCTTCAGCACCATCAGATTGGTCTGTTTGGTCTTGGCTCAATAGGTTGGACGGGTCACCTGATCCACGTTGCCAATCCCACCAACGCCCTTTTGGATGCCATTGATTCTGGTAGTCCGATGGTGCTTGATGGCAAAACCATTGCCAGCGTGGCTGACATCCCCCTGCCTCACGAGTTCTATAACGCAGATCTCGTTGGCCAGATTTATCCCGGCCTTGCTTCAGGCATCGGGAATTTCTTCTCGGCTAATTGGTGGGCTTTCAGTGATTTCCTTACCAACAACGGTGGAGTTAATCCTGTAACAGGTGCCTTATGGAGCACAGACGTTGCTCACCATCATTTGGCATGGGCGGTGTTCCTGATGTTTGGTGGCCACGTATACCGCAACAGATTCGGTATCGGTCACAGCATGAAAGAGGTAATGGAGAACGCAAAGGGTGACCCCCTTTTGTTCCCTGCTCCTAATGGCCACAAAGGTCTTTTTGAGTTCTTCTCCAACAGTTGGCATGCCCAACTGGCAGTGAACCTGGCATGCATTGGTTCGGCGAGCATCGTATTTGCGCATCACATGTATGCGCTGCCGCCTTATCCATACCTAGCGATTGATTACCCAACTGTTCTGGGCCTGTTCACTCACCACATGTGGATTGGTGGCTTGATGATCTGTGGTGCTGCAGCTCACGCTGGTATCGCAGTTATCCGTGACTATGACGTCTCGGTCCACGTAGACAACGTTCTTGACCGTTGGTTCAAGCAGCGTGATGCCGTAATCAGCCACCTCAACTGGGTGTGCATGTATCTCGGCTTCCACAGCTTCGGACTTTTCGTTCATAACGACAGCATGCGTGCCTTGGGTCGCTCCCAGGACATGTTCAGTGACACAGGTATCCAATTGCAGCCGGTCTTGGCGCAGTGGGTCCAGAGTCTCTGGGCAGGCTCTATTGGTACGTCCTCTTTAGCAGGCACAGCAAATGGTCTGCCAGGTGCCGTTAGCGATGTTTTCAACGGCAGTGTTGTTGCTGTAGGCGGAAAGGTAGCTCTTTCGGCGATCCCCTTGGGAACTGCCGATTTGATGATGCACCACATTCACGCCTTCACTATTCACGTGACTGTGCTCATCCTTCTTAAGGGTGTGCTGTTTGCTCGCAGCTCTCGTCTTGTACCCGATAAGGCCAACCTTGGCTTCAGGTTCTCCTGCGACGGCCCAGGCCGTGGTGGTACCTGCCAGGTTTCATCTTGGGACCACGTGTTCCTAGGCCTGTTCTGGATGTACAACTCCATCTCTATGGTGATCTTCTACTTCTCGTGGAAGATGCAGAGCGATGTATGGGGAACCGTCAACTCTGACGGCAGTGTTACCCATCTCGCGGCAGGTAACTTTGCTCAAAGTGCCATCACAGTGAATGGGTGGTTCAGAGATTTCCTTTGGGCTCAGTCCTCACAGGTACTCACTAGCTATGGCACTGGCCTTAGTGGCTATGGCTTGCTGTTCCTTGGTGGACACTTCGTTTGGGCATTCAGCTTGATGTTCCTGTTCAGCGGCCGTGGCTACTGGCAGGAGTTGTTTGAATCCATTATTTGGGCTCACAACAAGCTCAAGCTTGCTCCCACTATTCAGCCTCGTGCCCTTTCAATCACACAGGGCCGTGCAGTTGGTGTAACCCACTTCCTGTTCGGTGGCATTGTGACCACCTGGGCCTTCTTCCACGCCCGCCTTCTCGGGCTCGGCTGACCTTTCCTGACCTTTCCCCACATGGCAACGAAATTTCCTTCGTTCAGCCAGGGTCTGGCACAGGACCCTACAACCCGCCGTATTTGGTACGGCATTGCCACGGCTCACGACTTCGAGAGCCACGACGGCATGACCGAAGAACGGCTTTATCAAAAGCTGTTCTCAACCCATTTCGGTCATCTTGCTGTTATCGGCCTATGGGTTGCAGGAAACCTGTTCCATATCGCCTGGCAGGGCAACTTCGAACAGTGGGTCGCCGACCCACAGAATGTTCGCCCTATCGCTCACGCAATTTGGGATCCTCACTTTGGTCAAGGCATCACTGATGCTTTGACCCAAGCGGGTGCATCTCGTCCGGTGAACCTTTGCTATTCCGGTCTGTACCACTGGTGGTACACCATCGGTATGCGCACCAACACCGAGCTTTATCAGGGTGCTATTTGGATTGACATCCTGGTGGCCTGGCTCTTGTTTGGTGGTTGGTTGCATTTGCAGCCAAGGTTCCGTCCTTCACTGGCTTGGTTCAAGAACGCCGAGGCGATGATGAATCATCACCTCGCAGTACTGTTTGGTTTCACCAACATCGCTTGGACCGGCCACCTGATTCACGTGGCAATTCCTGAGTCCCGTGGTCAGCATGTTGGTTGGGACAACTGGCTTTCAGTTCTTCCTCATCCTGAAGGCTTAACCCCTTTCTTCACAGGAAACTGGGGTGCCTATGCACAGAATCCTGACTCTTTGAATCAGGTATTTGGCACTTCAGAGGGAGCTGGTACAGCCATCCTTACCTTCCTTGGTGGTGTACATCCTCAGAGCGGTGCGCTTTGGCTCACTGATATCGCCCATCACCATCTGGCGATTGGCGTTTTGATGATCATCGGCGGCCACATGTACCGGAACAGCTTCGGTATTGGTCACACCTTTAAGGAGATTACCGATGGTCACAACACGGACCACCCCAATGATCCACATAAGGATGGATTCCGAGAAAAGATTGGTCATTTCGGCCTGAATCACAACGGGATCTCAGATACCGTCAACAACTCACTGCATTTCCAACTTGGTTTGGCTCTTGCCTGCCTAGGTACGGCTAGCAGTTTGGTTGCCCATCACATGGGTGCACTGCCTTCGTATGCCTTCATTGCGCAGGACTACACAACTCAGGCAGCGCTTTATACCCACCACCAGTACATCGCCATCTTCCTGATGTGCGGTGCCTTCTCTCACGGTGCGATCTTCTTCGTGCGTGATTATGACCCCGAGGCCAATAAGGGCAATGCTCTTGCACGGGTCTTGGAAACTAAAGAAGCACTGATCAGCCATTTGAGCTGGGTTTGCATGCTCCTCGGTTTCCATACCTTGGCTTTGTATCTCCACAACGATGTGGTGGTTGCTTTCGGGACTCCAGAGAAGCAGATCTTGGTGGAACCCATCTTTGCCCAGTTCCTTCAGGCAGCTAGTGGCAAGGTGATGTACGGCCTTGACGTATTACTTGCCAATTCAGGTAGTGCTGCAACCATGGCTGCCAACGGCATGCCTGGTGATCACTATTGGATGGATTTGGTTAACGCCAGTCCTGAGGTCACCAACTTCATGCCCATTGGTCCAGGAGACTTCCTGGTTCATCACGGCATTGCGTTGGGTCTTCATACCACTGCATTGATCCTGATCAAGGGTGCCCTTGATGCAAGGGGATCAAAGCTGATGCCCGATAAAAAGGACTTCGGTTACTCCTTCCCTTGTGATGGACCTGGCCGTGGTGGTACCTGCGACATCGCTGCGTGGGATGCCACTTATATGGCCATTTTCTGGGCTCTTAACACCATTGCTTGGGCCACTTATTACTGGCACTGGAAGCACCTTGCCGCTTGGCAGGGCAATATGGCTCAGTTCAACGAGTCCAGCACTCACTTAATGGGCTGGTTCAGAGATTATCTGTGGCTAAATAGTTCCCAGATCATCAATGGCTACAACCCATTCGGGATCAACAACCTCTCACCATGGGCATTCATGTTCCTTGCCGGCCATTTGGTCTGGGCAACAGGATTCATGTTCTTGATCTCTTGGAGAGGTTATTGGCAGGAGCTCATCGAAACACTCGTCTGGGCACATCAGCGCTCACCGATTGCCAACCTTGTTGGCTGGCGTGATAAGCCAGTTGCTCTCTCGATTGTTCAGGCTCGATTGGTTGGTGTGACTCACTTCGCAGTGGGCAACATCTTCACCTTCGGGGCCTTTGTGATCGCCTCCACGTCAAGTAAGTTTGGATAACACCTTGCTTGCCAATTAGTCGATTCTTCGACATTAAAAATGCCCCCGTCAGGTTTTGCTTGACGGGGCTTTTTTATGCGTGCCGATTGATTTGTTTATAGAGAGTTGGGCTCGGGGATGGGTTAGGTCATCAGCCCAGGTCATGGGAATAAATAACCTATGAAAACCATTTAGATAAGACAATTAAGGTGTTCTGCTTTGATTAGATCTAAATCAATAAAAGAGCTCAAAGCCATAACTTATCCAGGCTTGCGCAACATTTACTGAAAGTGCCTTCTAGCTAGCTTTTGCTATGAGCATTCAATTTACTTGTAATACATCTAAGGCAAGTAATCTTGATCTGCATGGCCGGTTTTCGTTGAATCTCGACTCCTAATTCGTTTTCAGTTGGCGAATTTCAAGGTAAGTATCCATTCTTATTTTTTTCGCCATATCTTTGATCTCGAAAAAAATCCTTGTGCCCAAGCCGCCATCAAATAATCATCTACATAGCAGCCTTGTCGGAAGAAGTGAATCTCTTGGTTTCTTTTGCGACGCTTCTTGTGAATGTTGAGGTGAGTTTGCCTGCGAGCTCGAGCTGTTGGTAACCGGATTTTAAAAGTTGGCTCATTTGAGGCCTTGAGGTAGTCTCTTCTCTTGGTCTGAGCTTTTAAATGTTTTCAATTATTTGGTTCTTCATATTTGTTGGCTA
>Ga0208894_1000723_pt1 | contig 22181 bp, 20 predicted proteins | sample ETNtaG_12_FD_185752 | JGI IMG/M metagenome (GOLD analysis project Ga0208894, IMG submission 185752) | Marine microbial and viral communities from oxygen minimum zone, Eastern Pacific Ocean - ETNP201306SV49 (SPAdes) (version 2) | ecosystem: Environmental > Aquatic > Marine > Oceanic ...
GTGTTTTATCACTTTTTTCATGTCCAAAAAGCTTAACTGATAAATCATGAGCTAAAACAACGCTTAACATATGACCAAGCAAGGTAATAATTACTTGAATAGTCCATAGTGCTACTGGAGATAAAAAGTAAACAACCGTTACGTCATCTACCCCAAATAAATTAGCACCTGTTCCTATTGGGTTATTGAGTCTATAGAAAAAAGTTTGAGATTCGAAAAGTAATAAACTTAAATAATGTGTGACATGATAAGCAAAAGCAATAGGCAGCATGGTGTGAGCAAATGTTAAAGAAACCTCAGCAAGAGAATAATCTGAATTAGAAACTTTTATTGCAAAATAACAGGCGAAACGATAGAAACCAATTAAAACAAGGTTTATCCCTAAGAAAGCAAGTGTTGAAAAAACTAGATCATAAACTCTAGTTCCAAATTGGTTATACCAAAAAACAGTTCCCCTAAGGCCATCATAAGTCACAGTACCAATCATCAACAGGATGAAATATTCCATTCCTTTCAGTCTTGAAAGGTTTGAAATATTTTGTAATAAAGTTCTAAAGACAGGCCTAGAGTTAACAATTTTTAATTTGCTGTAGAGATGATGTAGCAATAAAAGAGGATCTATCTCTATAGATGTTTTATTTAGAAATAATTTAAATCCATTTACTGTTAGAAAAAGCAATAAGAAAAGTACACCAATATGAAATGGGTTCCCAGGCTTTTTCCACACTAGTTCAAACCATGTAAGACCAAGAAACAAAACACAAGCTATATAAACGGAAGAGGGCTTATTGTCGTTTGATAGAAATATATTTAAAGGATTAAATTTTGCATACAAGTCCCCAAACAAAAGGCCTAAAACGGGTACGCCAATCCATAAAAACACCCAGAGTATTAAAGGAGCTATTGAGGTTTTAGGTTCCTCGTTTCCAATTAAGCCAGGAGTAATGAGAAGAAATAAAATTACAAAGCCAAATAATTTACCGAAGACAGTTTGTTTATTGCTAAATAGCTTTTCTTCATTAGTTAAGATTGATTCTTTCCAAGAAATTTTAAGAAAAACAAATGTCAAAATTATTACCCATGCTGAAACATTTAATACAGTTTGAAAAGGTATAGGTAGGTCCCCAACACTTCCAATGCCATGATTTAAATTTGTTGAGATAAAGCTTTGCATTTCTTCCTTTTTATATATTAATTATTAAGTATAATCTAAGTAAGAGAAGGAACATTTATGTGCGTAGTATGTAACAAAGCAATAGAATATAGCGACTCTGCTTTATTAGCTGTAAATACTGATAGTAACGAATCTTTTACTATTCCAATAGTAAAAGGGCTTATAGAGAACCACAGTTTTGAAACTATTCAATCTTTATTAATTAAGGCTTCTTTAGTTGGAATTATTTTTTAATTTATACATTTACTACAAAAACCCAAAAGCTCTAAAGTATGATCTTTAATTTCGAAGTTAAATGTTTTTTCAATTTTATTAACTTCAGTATCTATATTTTTTTCAAATTTCTTACTTAGGTTTATATCAATAATATCCCCACAGCTTGTGCAGAAGAGGTGATGGTGATGACCTCCTTCGTGATCGGTAACTTCAAAAACCGTAATACTATCTGTAGTAGTAAACTCTTTTATAATCTCAACACTTTTTAAATCATTCAATGCCCTGTACAAAGTCGATAAAGCAACCTTTCCTTCAAGTTGTTTTTGAAGCTTTTCTATAGATATTGGATTTTTATTTTTTATAATCTCTTCAACAATTAGCAATCGAGGGCCTGTAATAGAGATATTCTTTTCAATCAGTATTTCGGTAGCGCTCTTCTTCATAAATATATTATATACAGAGTGGGGAAAATAAATGAGAATTATTCTCATTTATTTATATAACATGTTAAGATTTTGAAAATGGATATTTTAATGTACACAATTATAGGATCAATACCTTTATGTTCTTGTCACATAAGGTATGTATGTTATTGCGAGTTAAAAAAAATGAAAGAAGGTAGTTAATAATATGTCAGATTTTGTAGTGGTAGTTTTAGCAAGCATTGCTGCTGGCTTACTTTCGTTGTCAGTTGCTTTGTTTTTATTAGGTAGTGAACGATTTTCATCCAAGCTAATTAAATACGGAACCCCTTTTGCTGCAGGTGTATTATTAATGATTGCATTTAGAGACCTTTTACCTGAAGCAATAGCGGAGGGAGGAACAGAAGTTCTTAACGCAACATTAATTGCAATTATTATATTTTTTCTAATTGAAAAAGGATTTAAGTCATTTCACCATCATCATGAGGAAGATAAAAATAAAGAAACAGACACTACGCAAGGTTGGCTATTTATCATTGGAGACATATTTCATAACCTTATTGATGGTATTTCTTTGGGTGGTGCTTTTTTATTAGGTAGAGATACTGGGTTAGTAGCAACAGTTGCATTAATTGCACATGATATTCCTCTTGAGGTTGGAGAGTTTGGTAATCAATTAAGAGTAGGTTTTACAAAAAGACAAACTATTTTACGTAATGTTTTATCGGGCTTAACGACTGTTATTGGTGCAGTATTGACATATCAAATAGGTGGGGATCTAGATATACCGATGGGTTATCTATATGGTGGAATTGCTGGATTCTTTATCTATATAGCTCTTAGTGATATTGTTCCAACAATTCATTCATCAGAAAAAGTAAGATACGGACTTCAGACAGGATTTTTAATTTTTGGATTAATATTTGGTGGAACCGTATCAGCTCTTGCCCACGACTATATTGACGTTGGGCACAACCATGAACACCATGATGAAGAAGAACACCATGATGAAGAAGAACACCATGATGAAGAAGAACACCATGATGAAGAAGAACACCATGATGAAGAAGGACACCATGATGAAGAAGGACACCATGATGAAGAAGAACACCATGATGAAGAAGAAGGAGAAGCTTATTTTGATGAGGTTGTTGTTCCCGAATCTGCTCCAGAAAGTCTACAGATATTAACTTATAACCTATCTGATAAAGCAAAACTATATTTTATTACCACCGTTGAGACAGAGATTCATGTCCATGGATACGATATTCATTTTATGGTGTATCCAGATAAAGAAAATAAATTAACTATAGATTTGTCTATAGCTGGTGAGTTTGAGATAGAAGATCACGAATCTGGGGTTGAGTTTGCTAGACTAATAGTGAACCCCTAATGAATGAAAAAAAAACATAACTCACAAGAAAAAGTAATAGAAGCTTTTAAAGAAGAAAATATAAATATTGAAATATTAAACCTAGATGTTTCAACAAAAACCTCTCAAGAAGCAGCAGACGCTGTAAATTGTGACATAAAACAAATAGCAAAATCAATTGTTTTCTTCGAAAGAACTAAAAACAAACTTGTCCAAATATTTATTTCAGGACCAAACAGAGTAAATTTAGAATCTTTTCAAAACCAAACAAATTTAAGCATAGAAAAAGCAGATGCAGATTATGTTAGAGAGAACACAGGTTTTGCAATTGGAGGAGTAGCTCCACTTGGCCACAAGAACAGCCCTATTTATTTTATGGATAATACACTAGTTGAATTTGATGAGGTTTGGTGTGCGGCTGGGACGCCTAGTTCATTATTTAAGTTAAAAACAGAAGACCTACTTAGGGTTACTGAAGCAAAAATATTAAATATAATTTAGATATATGGATATTTATTCTATTTGGGCTAAATCAAAAAATAAAAGTTTAGATAAAGCTAAAGAACTTATTAATGAGATTGCAGAAAAAGAAGAGACCAAGCCCTTTAATCCACACGTAACCCTTGTTACAAATATACTTTCTTTACAGAAAGCTGAAGAAACACTTGAGAAGATCAACAAGAAAAAAATTATAGTTAATTTTGATTCTGTAGGAAAAGGTAATACTTACTTTCAGAGATTATTTTTAACCTCATCAGATAACTTCCCTTTTTTTAATGCTGTTTCATCAATAGAGGCATGGCCTAGTCTTTGGACTCCGCATCTTTCATTGTTTTATGGGAATGAGCTACCATTGAATTTTTCTATTGATGAAATTAATAATTTATTACCAATTGAGGGAGTTTTCGACACCTTAGAGCTTTATATAACAGGTCCTGATGTATCAAGCTGGAAAGAAGTTACATCAATCTCTTTAGACTAGTTTGGGCTTTGAGCCCGGATGTTTAATTTCAGTGACAGTTAAAACAAAAAAACCGGGCTGTGCCCGGTTAATTTAAACAATAGAAACTAGGCACTTATGTAAGTAAATTCCACCAATTCCAGTTGTTTGTTTTTAACATTGATAAAATAATACACATTAAAATTAGTAAATAACAATTCAAATAAAAAATCTAATAACCTACGATTAGCCCTATTCTTTTAATCGTGACTAAATTAATTGAAACAATAGACCTAACTAAGGTTTATGGAGAAAAAGAAACAGCTGTAACAGCTTTAAGTTCTATAAATACTACATTTAATCAGAATCAGTTTACTGCAATCATGGGTCCATCAGGGTCTGGAAAATCAACCCTTCTTCATTGTTTAGCCGGACTTGATAAGGTTAGTTCTGGATCTATTCTTATTAAAGGTGTTGATCTAGCTTCATTGAACGATAAGCAGTTAACAAAGATGAGAAGAGATAGTTTTGGTTTTATCTTTCAAGCATTTAACTTGATACCAACTCTGACAGCTGAGGAAAACATAACACTCCCATCTTCTGTTGCTGGGAAAAAACCTGAACAGAGTTGGGTTGAAAAAATTATAAAAACTATGGATATTGGAGACAGATTAACACATAGGCCTAATGAATTATCTGGAGGACAGCAACAAAGAGTTGCTGCAGCAAGAGCGATGGCTTCAAAGCCCGAAGTAATATTTGCAGATGAGCCTTCAGGGAACCTAGATTCAAAATCAAGCAAAGAGCTTTTAGTTTTTATGAAATCAATAGTTAGTGAGTTAAATCAAACGGTTGTAATGGTTACCCACGATCCTTTTGCAGCTTCTTTTGCGGAAAGAGTAATTATGTTAAAAGATGGAGAAATAGCGAATGATTTAGATAACCCAACACAAGAAGAGATAGTTTCACAAGTAACTTCATTAACAGATATATAAATGTACGGCTTTACTAAAAGACCACTATTTCTAATTGCTTGGAAGAATTTAAAGACATACCCGGTACGGATACTGCTCACTACATCTTCAATAATATTAGGAGTAGCAGTAATTATTGCATCAAGTATATTTTCTGAAAGCAATAAGTCTGCTTTTGATAATTTATTTTCTGGAATATACGAAGGAATTGATTTAGTTGTAAACCCGGTACAAGAAGAATTTGCTGGAGATTTTGCAGGAAGCGGAGGACAAGGTCCAGTTTCTTTTGACTTAAAGAAAATTCCTGACTCAAAAATAAAAGAAATCCAAGAGCTACCAGGAGTAAAAGGAGCTTGGGGTGAGGTATTGGGTTTTGCTCAGTTTATAAAAATTGTTGATGGTGAAACAATCTTTATTTCTAATGGTTTTGCTCCAACATTTGGTGGAGCATGGGATACATCCCCCTATGCAAAACAGTGGGAGTTAGTTGAAGGCAAACCACCAGTAAACAATAAACAAGTTGTGATGGATGTAACTACAGCGGAAAATAATGGATACTTAGTTGGTGACAGGGTAACCGTATTAGCCGGCTCGACTCCTGCTTCTTTTACCATTGTTGGTATAGCTGAGTTTGCAAACGTAGGGTCACCTGGTGGAGCAACTTTTGCATTGTTTGAATTTAAGACAGCCCAAAGGTTATTGGATTCAGAAGGGGGGGTTGATTTAATAAATATTGTCATTGAGAATAATGCAGATATAGAAACGGTTAGAGGTTTAATTGAAAACTTGGACGAAGGAAGCTTAGAAGTCATTAATGCACAAGAAGCTGCAGCAGAGCAAGCAGATGGAATTAAGCAGGGATTAAATTTCTTTAATACCATTTTGAATGTTTTTGCAGGGATAGCACTTTTTGTTGGGGCCTTTATTATTCAGAATACTTTCAGGATCCTTTTATTACAGAGAACCAAAGAGCTATCACTTCTTAGAGCATTAGGAACATCAAAGAATCAAATATACAGACTAGTTCTCTCTGAATCAATTTTTATGTCAGTTATTGGTTCTGGAATAGGAATTGGCTTAGGTATTGGGCTTGCAGTAGTAGTGAAGGAGGGTCTAAAATATTTTGAATTCGGATTACCTGATGGACCTCTTGTATTAACAACAGAAGCTGCAATTACAGGTGCTGTTGTTGGTATATCTGTAACAATTTTATCTTCATTGCTCCCAGCAAGAAAAGCTTCTCAGGTTAGCCCCATGGAAGCAATTAGAGAAAGCACTTTAACGCCTAAACGCAAGTCATTAATCAAAAGACTAATTTTTGGTTCAGCTGTGACAACCTTAGGCTTCGTTATGTTATTTGGTGTTTTATATGACTTTTTAGACTTACCTTCCTTATCTGGACTACAGCAGGTTGGGTTTGGAGCAGGCGTAATTTTTATTGGTATATCAATTGTTACACCATCAATTACAAAACCTTTTGTATTTTTATTTGATAAAGTATACGAAATAATATTTGGAATTTTAGGAAAGCTTGCAACAGAGAACTCAAAAAGAACACCAAGAAGAACAGCATCTACAGCCTCTGCTTTGATGATTGGGTTAACATTAATTTCTCTAGCAAATGTCATAACAACATCTTTTAAAGCACAAGCAGAATCAGTTGTAGGTGAAGTTGTGAAAGCAGATTATCAAGTAAGTGCAGCCCAAGTATTTGTTTCTCCAGGAATTCCGACAGGTCTCTCAGATGAACTCATTGAGTTAGAAGAAGTGACTAAGTTATCTAGATCAAGAGCAACTATTGTAGGTTACGAAGACAGACCTCTTATTTTAGGAGCTGTTGACGAAGCTATATTTGATTTAATAAAAACAGAGAGTATATCTGGATCGAAGGAAGATTTTGTAAAACTTAACTCCATGGGTGTACTTAAACAAAAAGCAGAGAGAGACAATATTGATATTGGGGATGAAATAATTCTTACAATCCCAGAAGAAGGAGTGATGACTTTTACAATTGCTTATATTTTTGACTGGACAACACCCCCACCAGCAGAGTTCTTTCTATTGTTAGAAAATTACAGTTTCTTTTCTAATGAATCGTTAGACACCGAGATATATTTTAACGTAAAAGAAAAAAATCAAGCTACTCAAGACAAATTAGATGCTATTTTATCTGACTATCCTGGAGCGAAATTAAGAGACCAAGATGGTTTGGTTGAGGAGGCAAACAACCAGATACAACAATTGTTGAATGTTATATATGGATTTTTATCTATATCAGTATTTGTTGCATTATTCGGAATAACAAATACGCTTTCACTATCTGTTTATGAGAGAACAAGAGAAATAGGACTAATGAGAGCAATAGGAACATACAGGAAACAAGTGAGGAGAATGATATTTATAGAGTCATCAATAATTTCAATATTTGGAGCAGTTTTAGGAACAAGTCTCGGAATATTCTTTGCTTGGAGTCTTATTAAAGCACTGGAAGAAGATGGTTTCAGCAACTTTACTGTATCTATCTCGCAAACTTTTACTTGGATAGGCATCTCAATTATTGCAGGAGTGATTGCAGCAATCCTCCCTGCAATTAAAGCTTCTAGGCAGAATATCTTAGAAGCAATCTCCTATGAATAATTAACAGCAGTCTTTAGTATGTTTATATGAGTTTAAAAGAAATAGTTAATTTGCTATCTACATTTGTAGAAATACCATCAGTAAGTTCAGAACCAGGAAGATATGGGGACTTAGAGAAGTCAGCAGTCTTCGTTAAAGATTTATTTAAAGATTTAGGCTTATCTTCTAAAGTTGTAAAAAGCGGTGATGGTAAACCAGCAGTTTTAGCTCAAACAGAAATACTTTCATCAAGAAAGACTGTACTACTTTATGCACACCACGATGTCCAGCCAGTAGGTGATATGGATCTTTGGAAGACAGACCCTTTTACACCTGAAATTATCAATGGAAGATTATACGGAAGAGGGTCAGGAGACAATAAAGCTGGAGTTATAACTCATCATCAAGTTGTAAAGGAGTTAATTGAGGATATACCTGTGAATATAAAAGTGTTTATTGAAGGAGAAGAAGAAATAGGATCTCCTACAATGGAACAATTTATTATTGAGAACAAAAAGGATTTAGAAGCAGATGTAATAGTTATTGCTGATTCAGGAAATATTAAATCAGGTCTTCCAACAATAACCACTTCTTTAAGAGGCTTAGTTGATGGAACAATAATTGTTGAGCAACCAATGAATGCAGTTCACTCTGGTCTTGGTGGTGGGATTGTTCCAGATGCATTTATGATACTTAGTAAAATAATTTCTTCTTTTCATAATGAAAAAGGAGAGCTACAAATTGAAGGCCTAACCCCAACTGATGCTGAAGTTTTTGAAATTCCAAAAGAGGATATTAAAAAGCTAATGGGTTCAGAGGAAATTAATTTGTTTGAAACAGAAAGCTACTCAAAAAGACTTTGGCTAGAACCAGCAATAAGTGTATTAGCTATAGATGCTCCGGGAGTAGATGAATCGATTAATCTTTTAATTCCTAGAACTAAAGCAAAGGTTAGTTTAAGACTTCCACCCACTGAAGATCCAGAACATGCAATGAAAATGCTGGAAGAGCACATAAAGCAAAATATACCTTGGAATGCAAATGTAAAATTTATTCCTGAGTCAAAAGGAAGTGGAGTTGTTGCAGATCCAAATAAAGAATTTACTAAAAAATTAATTAAAGAATTTAGAGAAGTATGGGAAACAGAGCCCGCGTTCATGGGGGTTGGGGGCTCAATACCTTTTGCGAATGTTTTTACAGATCAATTTCCAGACGCTGAACTCGTATTAATAGGCCCAGGAGATGATGAAGGAAACGCCCACGCACCAAATGAAAGTGTTTGCATAGAAGATATTGAAAAGCTGATTAAAAGCCTCATTAATACATTAAAAAACTATTAAGCCTTTTTAAAACGTAATAGAATAAATATAAGATGGAGATAATTTCACAAGTAACAATTGATGATTCTGTATACCTTGCTACAGACTTAATTGAAATAGCTTCAAAGAAAGCAAAGCCTAAAGATAAAAGAAGGAAGACTCAATTCTCAAGAATTCTCAACAATTCAAAAACTCTTGAAACCACTATGCACCTCACAGATGAAGTTATGAGGGTTTCCTCTTCAAAGGCTTCAGGAAAAATATTAAGAGATATAAGTCAAAAAGTAACGCTAAAAGGGCTTGGTTTAATTGATTTCATAGGGTTAAAAGTAATTATCTTAATTTCAAATATTTTGCCAGGTCTTACAAAATATATTGTTGAAACAAGAATCAAGTTAAGTTCGAAAGGAATAATTTCAAATTCTGAAAGAAAAAAACTGACAAAATATATTCAAGAAAGAAAACAAGAAGATATTGATATAAATGTAAACGTACTTGGTGAAGCAGTCCTAGGGGAAGAAGAAGCAGATAAAAGATATAAAGAGATCCTATCTGTAATGGAATTAGAAGAAGTTACTTATATTTCTGTAAAGATATCTGCAATAGTTAGCCAGCTTAAAGAAGTAGACCATGAAGGTTCAGTTAATAGAGTTGCTGAAAAACTTAGAGTAATTTACATCAAAGCAATAGAAGAGAATGTTTTTGTAAATCTTGATATGGAGGAATATAGAGATTTAGAAGTAACAGTCGATGTCTTCAAAAAGCTTCTTGATGAAGAAAAGTTTGAAAACCTTTATGCAGGCATTGTTTTACAAGCATATTTACCAGATTCGCATTTAGCTTTTGAAGATCTAATTGTTTGGGCTAAACAAAGATATGAAAAAACTGGAGCAAGAGTAAAGGTAAGAATTGTTAAGGGTGCAAATTTAGCTATGGAAAGAACAGAAAGCGAACTAAATGGATGGAAAGCAGGACCATATGAAAGTAAGGAAGAAGTTGATGCAAGCTATGCAAGGTTAATAAATGCTGCTATTGACTCACACCTTAAAGATTTTTTAACTATTGGTGTAGCAAGTCATAACTTATTTCATATTGCTTTTGCACAAACGCTTGGACAGATAAGAGATTGCAAAGAGCAGGTTGAGATTGAAATGTTGGATGGGATGGCTAATCCAGAGGCTCTTGCTGTTAAAGAAAGATTTGGTTCAGTACTTCTTTACTCTCCAGTTACTTCAGATGCAGATTTTCCTTCAGCTGTTGCTTATCTTGTAAGGAGATTAGATGAGAATACCTCTGATGAAAACTATTTAAGAGCGTCATTTGACATTGCCCCAGGAAATAAACAATTTAACCAACAAGCAAAAAGATTTATTGATTCAATACATATGTCTCATGTTGTAAATACAGACAGCAGAAGGAGAGCTGAAGACAACAAAACAAGAGAAGTATCTTTTGAAGAAGGTTTATTTGTAAATCAAGCGAATCAAGACTTAACTAATCCAGAGTTTATTGAACTAATAAAAAACAAAGAATATGTTTTTGGTGAAAATCTTATCCCAGTTGTTGTAAGCGGAAAAGAATATCTAAATTTAGAAAACAAGAATGGTCTTGAGCCCGGAAAAGATGGAAAAACTCTATATTCATACAACATATCAAAAAAAGATGTAATAGACGACGCAGTAAGGATTGCAAAATTTGAACAGAGCAATTGGGAGAAAACAAGCATAGAAAATATTAAAGAGATTATGGGTAATTGTGCGAAGATAATGGAAGAAAATAGACCTCGATTAATAGCTGCAATGATGAGAGATACTGGAAAAACTATCTCTGAAGCAGATCCCGAAATATCTGAAGCTATCGATTTTGCAAGATTTTATGCTTTGTCAGCGCAGAATCTTGATAAAGACTCTTCAGCATTAGGGGTTGTAGTGGTTGCTCCACCTTGGAACTTTCCTTATGCAATACCTATGGGAGGAATTGCAGCTGCTTTAGTTTCAGGAAATAGTGTTATATTTAAACCAGCCCCAGAAAGTGTATTGGTTGCTTGGGAATTAGTTAACCAGCTGTGGGAAGCTGGAGTACCAAAATCAGTTTTACATTTTCTACCCTCAGAAGATAATGAGGTAGGCAAATATCTTATAACCCATAAAGATGTCGATGCAGTTGTGCTTACAGGGTCTTATGAAACAGCTTTCTTGTTTAAAAAATGGAAACCAACATTAAGACTCCTTGCTGAAACAAGTGGAAAAAATTCAATTGTTGTTACTGCAAGTGCTGATATTGACACAGCAGTAAAGGATATTATTGACTCTGCTTTTGGACATGCTGGACAAAAATGCTCTGCTGCAAGCTTAGCTATTGTTGAGGGGTCAATATACGATAATCCAGCTTTCTTCAAACAACTAAAGGATGCAGTTGAATCACTTAAAGCCGGAGACCCATCAGATCTTTCAACATCAGTCGGCCCATTGATTAGCCCAGTAAATAAAAATTTATCAAAAGTAATTGAGGAACTTGATCAAGGAGAAGAATGGCTTGTTGAGCCTAAGCAGTTAGAAAGTGTCTATAAGTGGTCTCCTGGTGTAAAAATTAACGTAAGGCCTGGTTCATGGACTCATCAAAATGAATGGTTTGGCCCAGTGCTAGGAGTAATGAAAGCAAAAGATTTAAAACAAGCAATTGATTGGCAAAACTCTGTTGAATACGGATTAACAGCTGGAATCCAATCTTTGAATGAAAAAGAGTGTGAATATTGGATTGAAAATGTAGAAGCCGGGAACTTGTACGTTAACAGAACAACAACGGGAGCAGTTGTAAATAGGCACCCTTTTGGTGGTTGGAAGAAAAGTAGTTTTGGTCCAACTGCAAAAGCAGGAGGAGATCATTATGTTTCAATGTTTCGTAAATATAAATTAGTAGAAAATTTAGAAACTTTAAGATATGAATTTAAGAGAACATGGGAAGAAGTTGGGAACAAAGCAATAAAACTTGGAGATATGAAGTCAGAAAGAAACTTTAAAAGATATATTCCCTATAAGAACATCTTGGTTGTGACAGACGATGACTTTTCAAAAGAACTTACAAGCCTAATATTTTGGATAGCAGGTTTATTAAAAATAAATATAGAGATAGTTTCCATCGATCTTTTGTTGGGTGAAGATTCTACTTTAGACATAACTACCTTTGAAAAAATAAGATGGCTATCGACTAATAAAGAAATTCCAACCCACATATTTAACTCTGGAGCAACTGTTGACGAGAGAGGAATGACTCAGAACGGAAGTCAGGAATTGCTTTGCTGGGTAAAAGAGCAATCTATATCTATAACAAATCATCGTTATGGAAATATTGGAGCAGGGCCTCAACCATTTAAAGATTGGTAGAATAAAAATTAAGGAAAGGAAAAAAAATGACAGCAGATGAAAAACGCATTGGTTCTAATATGGCTTACGTTAATGGCGTAGCAATATTATTAAACTTTGTAATAATTGCTTTGTTGATTGGTCCAGATTCAATTGGATACGATACAACATATGGAGCAATTACTGACATATTACAATTTGTAGGTGGATTTTCAGCCGCATGTGTAATATTGGTTGCTGGAAAAGTATGGGATTGGGAAAATAATTTCTATTTTGGTTTAATGTCAAGGATTCTATTTGTTGTAGCTTGTATGCAGATGCTAAATGGTGTTGCTGCTACAGCTACTGCTAATTCTGTATTTGACTCAACATTTAATGCAGATCAAGTACAAGCAATAGGTGGGGCCACAACTTGGTTTCAATTTGTTGCTTTCGGTCTTTACGGGCTATCTCTTTTATCAGTTGATAATGGGAAGCTTCCTGGATGGGGCAGGTCTGTAGGATATGGTTTTGTTGTATTAGTTCTTGGAGCACAGCTAGGTGCCTTGTTTGGACTAATCCCTGCAGGACTATTTGTTCCTATATTTGTTTTAGGTGGAGTTGTTCTTTATCCTGCATTTATTATTAGTGTTGGATCAACAATCTCTAAGTCTTAATTTAAATACTTAAAGTGCTTTTGTCCTAATAGTTAGGGCATAAGCACTTCTTTTATTTATCATTAATAAATAATGCTTAATAAAAGAAGACACGACGTAGATGCAATAAGAGCTATAGCCCTATTCCTTTTGATTGCCTATCACTTAGGGATTTCTTTTATGTCTTGGGCTCCATTTGTTTTCTTTATACCAAATATAAAAAGTATAGATTCTCTATGGATTCCAATGGCCATGATTAATACATGGAGAATTCCAATTCTTTTTTTAATATCTGGAATTGCATTGAGATTTTCATTTGAAAAGAGATCGCCACTTAAACTAGTAAAAGAGAGATTAAAAGTGCTCGGTATCCCCTTATTGTTTGGAAGCTTTACTTCAGGAGCTTTAGTTATTTATTTTGGGACCTTATTTTGGGAAACAAAAGGAGAGGGAGAAGCTGTTTTTTGGCCCGATTCTGTTCATCTATGGTTTTTAGAAAACATCATTATATATAGTTTGATATTTGTATTGATGTTACGTTATATACCTTTATTAAAAAATAAGTCTGAATTTTTATCAAAGTTGCTTTCTAAGCCAGGTGGAGTATTTTTATTTTCTCTACCAATAATTTATGAAGGACACCTAGTAGAAACAGGTGAGTGGTGGTATGGGAATGACTACTCACTTTATGTTGATACACTGCATGGATTTTTTCTAGGAGCTATATGGTTTTTACTGGGTATTATTTTGACCTCACAAGGAGAAGCTTTCTGGGAATCGAATAAAATAAATTGGAAAATTCATGGTGTAATTGCATTTACTTTATATATCTATCGTTTTCTTAATGAATTTGAAGGAGTTGATAATCGGATAATAGCTTTTGAATCCTTTAATTTTATTTTTCTTGTATTGGGCTTGGGAGCTGTTTATCTAAATAAAGAATCAAGTCAGCTTAATTATTACAAAACTACAATTTTTCCAGTTTATATAGTTCATTTTCCAATTCAGTACGCTTTAATGTTTTATTTAGGAGGATGGAATTTAAATCCTTGGATTAAATATATTTTGTTTTTATTTTTGATCTGTTTTTTAAGTCTTACTTTTTATCATGCTATAAAAAATATAAGAATCGTAAGGCCTTTATTTGGATTACGTAATCCAAATAAAAAAAGATATTGATGAATAAAAACAGGATCTTAATAAGACTGGCAATAATAATTTCAATAATCTTATATTTATCATTATCCGACAGTTATTTAGCAAGAAGGCTCGTCCAGTTACCTTCGTTATTATTAAACTATTTTTAATATGACTCTTTTAGAGTTTGCTGATAAAGAATTTATAAATTTAATAACTTTTAGGAAAGATAATACTCCAGTGCAAACACCCGTTTGGCTTTCATCACTAGAAGATTGTTTAGTAGTAACTACAAATTTAAATGCAGGAAAAGTTAAAAGAATAAGAAACAATGGGTTAGCAACAATTTATGTTACGAATCAAAGTGGATCAGAGAAACTTTCAGAAGAAGTAGACGTTAAAGCATCGATTATTGACAATGAAAAAGAAAAGCAATTAGGAATAAAATCAATTCAGAAAAAGTACGGAGCAATGGCAAAAGTATTTATGAGAGGATCTGATGAGGTTAGAGCAATAATTAAACTAGAGGAGAAGGAGGAGTAATGTATTGTCCAGACTGTGGATGTGGCGATGACGAGTAGTTTAAAAATAAACTAAAAGGCCAATACTTAATAAGACACAAGATATAAGTCCATAATATGCATAAATGAATGGATAGAGTCTTTCGTCTTTTTTCAAATTTATTACTGATAGATTTGTTAATGAGTAATAAATTAAAATAAAGAAAGAACTAAGCTTTACTGCGTTTATTACATCAAGATATAAGATTCCAATTATTATTATTCCTGCAGTAATAATTTCAGACACATATGCTGAGTTAAAACTAGGATGAATTTTTTTCATAAAACTAGGAAGATAAGAATCTCTAGCCATTGCTACTAATATTCTGCTTATACCCGGAACTAGAGCTAGTAGAACTGACCCAGTTGCAATAGTTGAGGCAACAACTATGAGGAATGAGAACTCTGAAAACCTACTTACATCAAATGCAACCTTTAAAGGAGTAAGAGAGTTTTCAATTATTTCAGGACTAATAATTCCAAGTGTTGTCCACGATACACTTAAATAAATAAGTACGGTAAGTCCAAGACCTGTGAAAATCGCTTTAGGAATTATCTTTTCAGGATTTTTTACCTCTTCTCCAAAGGTTGCCAACCTGGAGTACCCAGTAAAAGCAAAGAACCAAATACAGCTGCTTAGCAAGAATCCCTTTAAAGTTAAACCATCAGTTATTGGTATCTGAATGCTAAAAGTTTCAGAACTTGTAATTGAAATAATGTAGAAAAGAAGTATCCCTACTAACGAATATACAAACCACTTAGCAATCGCTACTGTTTTTGTAATCCCAAAGTAGCTAATTCCAGCAACAATAAGAATTACAATAATTCCTGAATACTCGGGATACATTGGCGATAGATAGTTTCCAAGTGTCAAAGCTATAGCAATACAACTAATACATTTTCCAATAATAAAGCTATAACCAGCAATCAATGAGGGAATTTTTCCAAGAACATTTTTGGCGTATAAGTATGTTCCACCAGTTTCAGGATACAGTCTTGCTAATTGTGCTGAAGAGGATGCATTTGCAAATGCAAGGCTACTAGCCATAATTAACCCCAAGATGAGGGAATATGATGCAACTTTTGCTGTAGGAGCGATATTTAGAAAAAGACCGGCTCCAATCATTGAGCTTAGGCCTAAAAAAACAGAGTTTTTCAATGTAAGTGTTCTAGAAAATTTATCCATAAACCTATAGTATTATTTAACAGGAATAAATAATGTTTGATAAATTAGCACCGACACCAATAACTGAAAAGAAATATAGGTATCTTATGATCATTGCAATGGTTTGGATGTTTACTGGTGCTTGGGTCGACGCTAGTGCCCATTCATTCATTTTGGATGATATAGAAACATTCTTTACACCATGGCATGCTTTGCTCTATTCAGGATATGGTTTTGTTGTAATTTCAGCTGTTTATGTAAAAAATAAAATGGAAGATTATAAATTAGACGTAGGAGTTTTAGGTGCATCAATTTTTGCTATAGGAGGAGGTTCTGATGCAATTTGGCATACCCTCCTTGGGTTTGAAACAGGTGTTGAACCATTAATTACCCCATCTCATTTAATGCTTTTCTTAGGATCGTTTTTGATGCTAGATCATGTATTTGCATCTAGACCTTTTGAAGATACCCTAGATGCAGCTTCAATTTTTTCAATAGGTACTATTTACGGTCTGATTGTATTTATGACACAATTTGTAAACCCCTTTCTAGATATAGAAATGTTCTTTTTTTATAATGATGATCGCCTTGCTGCAGGTTCGGTGTTCTTTAATGCAATGTTATCTTGTATTGTTTTTGTTTACGCTATAAGGTTCAAAGCCTCACCTAAAAGTATGGGAGCGATTTATTTAATTTCATTCCTCTACCAGTCGGTATTTTTTATTCTTGATGATTTAATGAGTATGTTTTTGATGATAATTTTAGGTTTAGGATTTTCGCTTGGAGCAATTCAAATTACTAATTGGTATTACAAAACTAATCATGATAGAAAAATACAGATAGCTTCGGCACTAATAGGATCTTTATATGGATTAGTTGTTGTTGTGAACATCCTGTATTGGTCGATTGTTGGAGATGTCGATCTTACGTGGAGATTTTATGGTCTAGGAGGATTGGTTACAACACCTTTGTTATTTGGTTACATGGTTGGGAACTTAGGAGTAAGCCCAAAGACAGGCGAAGTTGTTCATTAGACCTTAACTTAGATCTAGGTTTTTTTTAAAGTTTTTGATAAGTTTCGTAATTCTTTAATTGCATCATCCCTATCTTTAGGCAAATCACTTCTTAAAACAGGTTTACCGATAATTATTTTTATTTTTTTATTTTTTTTGTTGAACAATTCATTTAATTGAGAAATATCTCGAAGCTGCTTACTTACGTATGAGGCAAAATAGAAGAACCAAGAGTTTCTTGCTTGAATAAAAATAGGAACTAACAGACAGTCATGTCTTTCAGCTATGATTATCGGTGTTTTTTCCCATTCTCTGTCTTTTATTCCAAAAAAAGTAAGTTTTGAAAGTCTACCTGATGGAAAAATTATACCAATCCGATTATCCAGAAAGAAACTTTTGATATTTCGATAAGTCTTTTTAGATGCTGTATGAACTTCTTTTTCTTTGTCCCAGACCACAGGAGCAAATATATTTTCGAAAGAGCCTACTAAATAAATAAATAATTCATTTGCAAAGAAAAATATATCTTTTCTTACTTTATATGTTTGGTGATATATTGCAATAGCATCCGCAGGGCCCATCGGATGATTTGATACAATCAAGCTTTTACCACTAGAAGGAATATTTTCGATTCCTTTAATTTCACAGTTTGCTGTATAGTTCTCTCCTAGCCAGTTGAAAGCTTCTGGTCCAGACATATCCTTTATAAAATCACCGGCATAAATTGTTTCATTAATTTTTAAATATTTAGCCAAAAATCTATAAACTAATTTTGAAAGATAAGTTTCTTTTAGAAACCATGGACCTCTATCTTTTATAAGATTACGGATCTTCTCTTCCATTTACGCCTCAAACCTAGAATGTTTACCCTTGATACCATGAAATAATAATCGTAAACGTTTTATAACTTCCTTTTCGTTACCTTCTATATCTAAAGCAGGCAAAAGAGTAAAACATCTTTTTTCGTAATCAATTTGAACAGGCATCACTTCAGCATTTAACTCTCTAGCAATGTATAAAAAGCTTGATCTAAAACGTGAAGGGTCAAACCTTCCTTCAGGAGTAACAATTAGGACAAATCCATCTTGTTTTTTTAACTCTTCAATAACTGATTTATATTGTCCAGACTTTTCTTTTCTTTCAACTGGAATTGCTCCAAACTTTCTAAATATAATCTCTTGGAGCCAACCTAGAGGCCAAGGTACACCTTGTTTATCAATATCTTTTGGCTTTAAAAAAGGTACAGGCAAGCGTCTCATTGTCCATTTTGCTGATAAGTAACATATTTTTATATTCATAGCCATAACTATTAAAAACATAAAGTACTCATCTTTTGCAGACTGATGTGGGGCTGCTACTAATACAACATTTTTATTTTCCAAGAAATTGCCTTTTGCAGAGAAATTTTCTCTTTTTAGTAAAAATTCAGCAATGTATTTTAAAAAATATCTTTTTTTTGTAGGCGTAAGTTCGCTTGCTTTTAATTCTGGGAGTGCTTTGGAACCATGCATAATTTTTACTAAGTTACTACAAGTATAGTTATTTTTAATACGTTTTTAGTTCGTCGCTACCCATAAATGAAACATTATTAAATTCTTTCATTCTAAAAAAATGGCCAGAAGATATTTCAGTTGATCTTAAAAATGTATGTCCTCCATGACGTGGAAGAAACTTTCTCCACGTCCAAGGGTATAAAGGCAAGTTGAGAAGATAGGACAATAATGTCGACATTGTTCCTGCATGTGAAATAATCATCAAATTATTGATTTTATTATTACTTAAATCAAGCAACCTATCATAACGATCATCTATTGAAATAACCCCAATATTGCTAAGGCTTTCATCAAAATTTTTTATTATATTTTCACTAAATCCTTTCATGTATGCCCCATGAGTTGTTTCCATCCAGTCTTCAAAAGATCTTGTATTACGGTGATCGAAATACTCTCTAATTGTTTCCTGGCTTTCACCAATTAATTTTTTTTCATCGTCATCAAGTGCTTCACGAAGCCATTCAAAAGTTTTAACTTTAGGTGCAATATTTCTTTCTTCGAAAGGTTTAAGTGTCTCTTGAGCTCTACTTAAAGGAGAAACCCAAATTTCATCCATACTATTCTCAGAAAAAAAGGAAGCTGATTTTTCCGCTTGCTTTTTACCTATTTCAGTAAGGCCTGGGTCAACTATATACTCACCATCTTTTACCCATTCTGGTTGACCGTGTCTAATCAGTACAATTTCCATATATAAACAATAGCAAAATGAAGTAATCTGTTATTAAAAGAAATAAATTTATGGAAAAAAAGATTTACAGAACTAGAAGTTCAATGCTACCAACTTTACTCACCGGTATATTCTTAACATACATTTCTATAGACAACATGCTTGAAGGACCTTTAAGAATATTTCTCAGGGAATATATTACTTTAAAAGAGTTCGGTTCAAATTTAAGAGAAGAAGGGTTATATTATTTGATTCTAGGTATAGGTCTTTTCCAAATAATATTGGCCATACAAAGTTTCATTCAACCTGTCATTGAGATTAATAATGGACGCATTGCTCTAAGAACAAGAGAGAAGTCTTTAAGCGTGGTAAGAGACATATATGAAATAAAGAGCATTGAAAAAAATGGTGAGGATAATTTAGTATTTATTTTTGAAGATGAGACATTTAATGTACTTATAAAACATATAAAAGATGAAGAGTTAACAGAAGTTATTAATTTTATTTCAGAATCAAAAGAAATTTAACAAGTGACAGTTTCTTCATTAAAAAAAGATTTAAGAAAATATATAAATGAAGAAAAAAGGGAATTTTTTCCAAGATTTTTCAAGACAGGAAAAGGTGAATATGGTGAAGGTGATAAATTTTTAGGTGTTGTTATGCCAGACATAACCAACGTTGCAAAAAAATATTCTGATTTAAAAAAAGAAGAGATAGAAAAACTTCTTCACTCAACCTGGCATGAAGAACGAATGTGTGGTTGGATAATTGTTTTAAATAATTATGATAAATCAGATAAAAAAGATGAATGGTATCAATTTACTGTAAAAAATATTAAACAATTAAATGGTTGGGATCTTGTTGATAAAATTGCACCAAACATAATTGGTAAACATTTAGAAAAAAAGAATCAGAAACAAATTTTAAAATGGTCAAAAAACAAATCTTTATGGATAAGAAGAATCGCAATATTGGCGACATGGTCAAGGATTAAGAATAATGAATTTAATCTGACTTTAAAATTAGCAAAAAAATATATACACGACTCAGAGGATCTTATTCATAAAGCTACTGGTTGGATGTTAAGAGAAATTGGCAAAAGAGATGAGAAAATATTGTTATCTTTTATGGGAAAAAACCATAAAAACATGCCTCGAATTATGGTTAGTTATGCATTAGAGCAAATAGATAAAGGAAAAAAGCAACAATTTATGATTAAAAGTTCGCGAAAAATACATTAATAAATATTTTGCATAGAAGCATTTAGAGGGGTAAATTAGTAGAACACTATTTAAATGATATCGCAAGATTGAAAACAAATAGAATAGAAAATCCCGAAGGGTCGCAAGATCAATCGGGATTTTTGCTTTTCCTACTAATTTTTATCTAATATTATTAGATAGTTATGAAAGCACCTATTGATAAAGGTTTACCATTTTTAGGACATTCTATTGAGTTCAATAGAGATGCATTAAAATTTAGTAGGAGACTGCAAAAAAAACTTGGTGACGTCGTAGAAGTATCTATCTTGAATGAAAGAGTTACTATGTTCTCCACTCCCTCAGCAACTAAACATATTTTTTTAGACCCTGAAGACAATTTTTCATCTAAACATGGATGGGAATTTTCCCTAGGGCCAACTTTTGAAAATGGTCTGATGTTAAGAGATTTTGATGACCATAAATACCATAGAGGACTTATGCAGGAGTCATTTAGAAGAGATGCATTAGAAAATTATTTGGAAATTATACAACCAAGAATTGATGGATGGATAGTGGAGTTGAAAGAAAAAGAATCATTTGATTTATATGAAAACATTAAGCAACTAATGTTCAACGTAGCTCTTGAGTTATTTTTCGACGAGGTAGATGAGAGTAGATCAGCTGAATTGAATAAATTATTTAGTGACTCAGTTAAATCTGCTACTTCAGTTATAAGAAAACCGCTTCCTTTTACAAGTTTAAAGAAAGGCCTTAAAGCAAGGAAAGAGCTTTTACAGTATTTTGAAACAAAGGCTGAGAAAATTGATACTGAAAGAAAAACATTATTTTCAGAACTAGTAAAAACAAACAAACAAGAAGGCGGACTATCAAATTATGAAATAGCGGAGCACATGATATTTTTACTTCTCGCTGCACACGACACAACAACAAGTACTTTAACTTCTTCGATACACTTCCTTTCAACCGATAGAGAGTTTTGTAAAGACTTAGCTAACGAATCAAGACCAATATCATGTACAAATATTTCTGAATTAAAGAATGGACACTTAGGAGAAGCATTATTTAACGAGGCAATAAGAAAATATCCACCGGTACCATTTTCCCCAAGATATGTTGTAAGAGACACAGAAGTAGAAGGCTATGAATTGGAAGCAGGGACATACGTAGCTGTAGGACCTCTAGTCCTACACAACGACACAAGATATTGGGATAATCCAGAAATATTTTCTCCTCGAAGATTTGAAGACCCAACTTATCAAAATGAAGCATATTTTCCTTTTTCTGGAGGAGCCCATACATGTATAGGCAAATTTTTTGCAAGCTACATATTTAAGAATGTTGTGTATAAATTAGTAGACAACTTTGATAGCATTACTTCTAAAGAAGAGCTAAATATTAATCCTTCACCAATCCCACACCCTCGTTCAGATGTAAAAATCTATATAAAATAGTCTTTTTTACTAAAAAGTTCGCGAAAAAAATTACTTAAAATTTCTTGATTAGAAACAATTTTAAGGGTAAATTAGTTAAACACTATTGAAAAAGAAGTCGCAAGACCGAAAATGAAATAGAATAGAAAATCCCGAAGGGTCGCAAGATCAATCGGGATTTTTGTTTTTACTGTAAAGATTTCATGCAAAAGACTCCCTAGTGGCTGTATTTTGTTTTATCATGTCTTGTTTCAGTGGTTCAAGGCACGAAAGGAAGTCGTAATTAATATTTTAGTAAGTATCTTTTTGAGAATCTTTTTATAATTAGATATATATGAAGCGAAATAAATTAATATCATTGGTTTTATCATTTACTCTCATTGTTTGTGGGGGGAGCACAACT
>Ga0208894_1000728_pt1 | contig 22116 bp, 23 predicted proteins | sample ETNtaG_12_FD_185752 | JGI IMG/M metagenome (GOLD analysis project Ga0208894, IMG submission 185752) | Marine microbial and viral communities from oxygen minimum zone, Eastern Pacific Ocean - ETNP201306SV49 (SPAdes) (version 2) | ecosystem: Environmental > Aquatic > Marine > Oceanic ...
CCGAAAATAACCAATGTTTGCAGTGTCGCTCGGAGCCAAGTATTTAATGTCGAAACTATGGACGTTGAATTTTCGAATGGAGAAAAACGCGTTTATGAGCGTTTAAAACCTGGTGGCAATGGCGCTGTTCTAGTTGTGCCGATGATTGACAAAGATACTGTATTGATGATTTATGAATTTTCAGCGGGTACAGAACGTTATGAGTTAGGCCTAACGAAAGGAAAGATTGATAAAGGCGAAACGCCTATCGAGGCTGCCTCAAGAGAACTCAAAGAAGAGATAGGCTATGGTTCAAATAAACTTACTTTCCTTAAAACAATCACACTGGCGCCGGCTTATCAATCTGGTGCAACACATATTTTTCTTGCTGAAGAACTTTATGCGGAAAGTGCAGAAGGTGATGAACCTGAGCCACTCGAGATTGTTTCAAGAAAACTATCAGATATAGAAAAGTTGACCTATGACGATGATTTGACAGAGGCAAGAAGTATACTTGCCTTGTATATGGTAAGAGAGATAATGAGCAAGCGTTAAGTGTGATTGAGATACCCAAATCTTTTTGGCTTGATAAACATGACACACCATTCCCTGATATAGGTTTAGCATTAAAAAATCCAAACGGCCTTATAGGAATTGGCGGAGACTTATCTACCAAAAGATTACTTAAGGCATATTCGCAAGGAATTTTCCCTTGGTATAGTGATGAAGAGCCAATCTTATGGTACTCCCCTGACCCAAGAATGGTTATAACACCTGAAGTATTTCATCTATCAAAAAGTTTAAACAAAATAGTACTCTCGAAAAAATTTGAAGTCAGAATGAACACAGCTTTCATTGATGTTATAACTCACTGTCAAAAAATCAATAGACCAGGTCAATCTGGCACTTGGATAGGCGATGATATGTTACGAGCATATTGTGAACTACATGATTCTGGTTATGCGCATTCGTATGAGGTTTATGAAAAAGACAAGCTAGTAGGAGGTCTATATGGTGTCGCTTTAGGTCAAGTCTTTTTTGGCGAGTCAATGTTTTCATTAATCAGTAATGCGTCCAAAGTGGCATTTGCTTACTTATTACAAAAAAGCCACTATAGACTGATAGATTGTCAAGTAGAAAATCCTCATTTAGAAAGTCTGGGGGCGTTTAAATTGGCTAGAGATTTGTTTATACAACAACTTAAAGCCTTTGTGTAAAATAGCGCTATTACACCAAAGTAATTGAGGCAATATGAAAAACCTATTGAAATTAGCAATGATCGTATCATTTGTTATTACTTTGAGTGCGTGCGGAAGAATGGGAGATTTAACACCTGTCGAAGAGACAGAAAATGAATCAGCAGCCGCAATTTCAAGTACCGACTAAATCAAGTTCATTGAATACTTTTTCTTTTCAACAAAATGCTTTGTATGCTGAGTCTATTCCTGTAATGGACTTAATGGCTCAGTATGGTTCGCCACTTTACATATATTCTCGGACTGAAATAGAGCAGAATTGGCAACAGTTCGATGCAGCCTTTGGAGAACGCCCGCATCTTGTCTGTTACGCGGTCAAAGCTAACTCCAACCTTGCAGTACTTAATGTGTTGGCAAATCTAGGCTCTGGTTTTGATATTGTATCAATTGGCGAACTTGAAAGAGTTATTGCTGCAGGAGGCATGCCTAATCGTTGTGTTTTTTCTGGCGTCGCAAAGTCAAAAGCAGAAATTCAAAAAGCACTAGAAATTGGTATTTTTTGCTTTAATGTAGAGTCAGAGGCTGAACTTGAGCGTATCCAGTCTGTCGCCAGAACGATAGGCATAATGGCGCCGATTTCTATTCGTGTTAATCCTGATGTTGACGCTAATACTCACCCTTATATTTCAACAGGCTTAAAAGAGAACAAGTTCGGTGTTGACGCGGGCACCGCTTTATCACTATATCACATGGCTGACCAGTCGGAATACCTCAAAATTTGTGGTTTAGATTATCATATAGGATCTCAAATTTCTGATGTTTTACCATTCATTGAAGCGCTCGATAAGGCGCTAGAATTAATCTCACAACTACAATCTGATGGCATCAAGTTATCACACCTTGACCTTGGTGGAGGTATAGGTATTTCTTACAAAGATGAGCAAACAATAAATATTAGTGACTATATTCAATCAGTATTAAGCAAAACTGGCGATTTGAAAATATTATTAGAACCAGGTAGGGCTATTGTAGGGAATGCTGGAATCTTTGTTACCCAAGTAGAGTATCTTAAGCGAAACAGTATTAAATCATTTGCCATTGTTGATGGAGCGATGAATGACTTGATGCGTCCATCTCTTTACGGTGCATACCATAAAGCCGTGGTTGTTAAAGAAAATCCTGACGGCATTGAAGACACATGGGATTTGGTAGGCCCAGTTTGTGAAACTGGAGACTTTCTAGCAAAAGACAGGGAACTAAGGCTCAATCAAGGAGACTACATTGCAATGATGTCAGCAGGCGCATATGGTTTTGCTTTAAGTTCAAATTACAATACACGACCACGTGTAGCTGAAGTTATGGTAGCTGGTAATAGACATGCCCTGGTGCGCAGACGTGAAGAGGTTAAATCATTATTTGAAAATGAATGTTTCCTAGATGAAGAGTCTGACTAACAATCAAAAAAAATACCTAAGAAAACTTGCACACGGCATAAAGCCTGTTGTCATGATTGGACAACATGGCCTAAGTGAGGCACTTTTATCTGAACTTGACTCTACAATGAAGAAGCACGAACTGCTTAAAGTAAAAATTAGAGTCGATGATCGGAACAAGAAAAAGGAGATGGTAGACAAAATAATCAAACTCTCAGAGGCTTTTTTAGTTCAAATTATTGGTAGTGTATTGGTAATTTATCGTCCTTTTGAAGAAAATCCAGTGATTATTTTGCCGAGAAAATGATACTCATATATTATTGTTCTTCCATTCATAACTAATTTTAATAATGAAAATTGCAATTAGTGCGGCAGAAACATCAGGCGATTTGATTGGCGCAGCACTAGTTAAATCATTGATTACATTGAATCCCGGTTGCCAAATAGAAGGATTGGCTGGTGAGATGATGAGTGACGAGGGTTGTAATAGATTATGGAATATGAATCATGCTAACGTGATGGGCTTTAGTGAAGTATTAAAAAAACTACCCTCGCTATTAAAGTTAAGAAGTTCAATTGTCACACACTATACCAAGTCAAGACCAGACGTTTTTATTGGCATAGATTCACCTGATTTTAATTTTAGAATCGAACGAAAACTTAAACAAAATGGTATAAAAACTGTTCACTTCATCAGTCCATCGGTATGGGCGTGGCGCTCGAATCGTATTACTAAAATTAAAGCTTCAACAGATTTAATGCTGTGCCTTTTCCCATTTGAAATGGATTTTTATGAAAAACATGGCCAAAAAGCTCTATTTGTTGGCCATCCACTGGCTGAAATAATAAAACCAAGAAAACAGTATCTTTCTGGTAAGAGAGTTTTATTAATGCCTGGTTCAAGAGAGGCAGAAATTAAGTCCTTATTGCCTGAAATAATAACTTCAGTGAAGTTGATGAGAGAGCAAGATCCAGAATTAATTTTTTCTATATCACTAGCAAATAATGATTTCAAGGACTGGGTCGAGAGTCAAATTGGAGAACAAAATATTGGCCTTAGTATTGGTGATGCCCATACACGAATAGCAAACTCAGATCTAGTTATTGTTGCATCTGGTACTGCGACACTTGAAGTGGCTATGATTGGGGTTCCTATGATTGTAATTTATAAGATATCAAGCGCAAGTTATCAACTTGTTAAGCGACTCTTGAAGACTGACTATGTGTCTTTGCCAAACGTTATTTTGGGGAAAGAAATAGTACCAGAATTAATACAAGATAATGCAAATGGGAAAAATATTGCTGACACTGCTATACAGTTAATTAATTCCAATAATTCAGAGTTGACTGCCCAATTAGGATTGATTCATAAGCAACTTAATCAAGGGGCTAGTACAAAAGCTGCGAAAGCAATCTTGGAATTTGTCAATGAGTAGCGCAATAAAAAAAATTGTCCATATGGCATTAGTAGAGGATATTGGAACTGGAGACTTATCTTCTGACTTATTAAACAATGAAAAAATAAAGGCGTCAATAATTTGTCGTGAAAAAGCAGTTATTTGTGGTGTTGAGTATTCTGATTATTGCTTTACTGAGTTAGATCCTAATATCGAAATTTTTTGGAAAATTAATGAAGGCGAAGAAGTTACAACAGGCACGATAATTTGTCAATTAGTTGGGCTATCGCAGGCAATAGTAAGCGCTGAAAGAACTGCACTTAACTTTCTACAGACTCTAAGTGCAACAGCAACTCAAACAAGATTATTATTCAATCTAATCAAACATACAGAAACACAATTGTTGGATACTAGGAAAACAATTCCCAACCTTAGACATGCGCAAAAGTATGCTGTTAAATGTGGTGGTGGAGTGAATCATAGGATGGGGCTTTATGATTGTATTATGCTTAAAGAGAATCATATTATGGCTATTGGTTCTATTGAAAAATCGATAGAATTAGCAATAATAAAACATCCGGAGATGCCTATTATCGTGGAGGTAGAGACTCTTGAAGAACTTCAAAGAGCACTAAAAGTTGATGGTATTAAGAGGATACTTTGTGATAATTTTTCTATAGTTGACCTGACAAAAGCTGTATCTAAAGCAAAAGGGGTTTGTCAACTTGAGGCTTCGGGCAATATAGATGAAAATAACATAGTTAGTTATGCAGAAACAGGCGTGGATTATATTTCAATTGGTGCAATTACTAAGCATATCAATGCAATTGACTTATCTCTACAATTCAACTAAGCACTCGCGATAAATTTAGGGCTTATAGCGTCTTCTTTTGTATTGTATTTTAGAGGTTGGCCTTGTAAATCTAGAACCTTGCCTCCTGCACCTTCTAGAATACAAACACCAGCAGCTGTATCCCATTCCGAACATTTACCAAATTTAGGGTAGTAGTGATAAATACCTTCAGCAATAAAGCAAAATTTTAGAGCGCTTCCTAGGCGAAATGTTTCAAAATTAGTTTTTGATCTAAGGTACTGTTGGAGTTGTTTGTTATTTTGTGAGTATCTTCCAAAAACGATTTTCTCCCAGCGTTTTGGCTTTTTTGTGCAAAGTTTTTGAGCAACATTATCAATAAGCTTGATAGATTCTTGTTGAGGTAAGCGGTAATAGTGAGTTTTCATGTAGGGTGAATAGATAAGACCAAAAACAGGATAGTTATTTTCAATAAAAGCAATATTAATGCAGAATTCGTTTGAGCCTTCTATAAAATCACGAGTTCCATCCAAAGGGTCAATTAGCCAATATTTTTGCCATTTTTTTCGAACTGAAAAAGAAGTTTCTTTAGATTCCTCTGACAATATTGGAATATCTGGTGTTATTTTATCTAAAGCATCTGTAATAAGATTATGCGAAGTATTATCAGCTTGTGTTAGAGGCGTACTATCAGATTTAACAATAAAGTCCGCACTCTTGTTCTGAAGTGACATGATTGCTTCACCAGTCACAGAAGTTAGAGATATAAGTTTTGGAAGTAATGCAGAAAACATGAAATTTATTTTTCTTCTAAGTCCATAGTATTATATTGAGCACAACAATTTTATAAGAGTTTTGATTTTGATTTTCTGTCAATAAAAACCTAGTTGGTAGTTAGGTTTTTATTGAGTTTGGTGGGCCTACTTGGACTTGAACCAAGGACCAATCGATTATGAGTCGACTGCTCTAACCAACTGAGCTATAGGCCCGTAGTAGGAATTACTCCAAAAAACTTTGCAATTTGTGGGCGCGTGAAGGATGTCTTAATTTGCGTAAAGCCTTTGCTTCAATTTGACGAATCCTTTCACGAGTAACATCAAATTGACGTCCAACCTCTTCTAGAGTATGGTCTGTACTCATATCGATTCCAAATCGCATTTTCAATACTTTTGCTTCTCTTGGAGAAAGATTAGCTAAAAGGTCACTTGTAGTTTCCTTTAGACTCTCTCTAGTTGTAACTTCAACTGGTGAGGAAAGTTTTTCATCCTCGATAAAGTCGCCAATTGTAGAATCTTCGTCATCACCAACAGGATTTTCCATGGATAAAGGCTCTTTGGCAATTTTAAGAATTTTGTTTATCTTATATTCAGGCAATTCCATTTCAATTGCAAGTTCTTCTGGAGTAGCCTCCCTGCCGAATTTTTGCAAGAGTTGTCTGCGAACACGGTTAAGCTTATTGATTGTCTCAATCATATGGACAGGGATCCTAATTGTACGCGCCTGATCGGCTATTGAACGTGTAATTGCTTGGCGTATCCACCACGTTGCATAGGTCGAGAATTTGTAGCCACGACGGTACTCAAATTTATCAACTGCCTTCATTAGGCCTACATTACCTTCTTGGATAAGATCTAGGAATTGCAAGCCACGGTTAGCATATTTTTTTGCAATTGAGATGACAAGTCTTAGATTCGCTTCAATCATTTGACTTTTGGCTTTTTTGGCTCTACGATCTCCTCGCTTGTATTTTTTGCTGATTTCTTTTAATTCAGAAATAGTTATTTGCATCTCTTCTTGTTGCTCTAAGAGACTTTTTTGGGCATAGTAGATATTTTCTTTTTGCTTCTTGAGTGATTCTATGACGGACTTATCAAGCTTAACTTTTTTAAGCCAGTCAAAGTTTGTTTCATTGCCAGGAAATGAATTGTAAAAAACTTCACTTGGCATACCAGCCTCAAGACAAGTGTCACGAATTATTTTTTCTTTTATTTTAACTTCATCAATACGAGCACTAACAAGTTCCATCATTAAGCTCACTAATTTTGGAGCAAGTCTTAAGTCAGAAATACAAGTTGAGAATTTTTGTCGAGCCTTGATAGTTCTTTCATCAAGAAAACCATTTTTTTTATTGGCTCTTTCATAACTGTTAAAAGCTTTTTGAATTTTTTCGATACGCTCATACACTTCGTCTTCATTAGGGCCTGTATATTCTAGTTCGTCGAAGTCTTCTTCATCCTGATCTTCATTATCTTCTAAATTGGCTAACTTTTCTTCAATAAAGGCTTGCTTTTCCTCAAACTCTTCAGCATCACCCTGATAGCCGATAACGACATCAGTCATTTTACATTTACCTTCCTCAAGCCTAGTATAAGCTTTAAAGAAGTAACCTGAGATTTCAGGATAAAGCGTAATGGCTTGCATAATTTCAAATACGCCAGCCTCAATTTCTTTAGCAATACGAATTTCATCTTGTTGTTCAAGTAACTCTACAACGCCCATTTCGCGCATATACATGCGGACAGGATCTGTTGTCCTGCCAAACTCAGAATCTAGAGCTGCCAAAGCTGCAATCGCAACCTCCGCCGAGGTTGATTGAGCCTTGCCACCTGTTTCCATAACCAATGTGTCTGCATCTGGAGCTTCATCAGCAACAGTTATATCGAGTTCCTCCAAGATAGTAACGATTGGTTCAACCTGTTCAGGCGTTAATAAATCTTGGGGTAGGATATCGTTAATTTCAGAGTAAGTCAGGTAGCCTTGTTCTTTACCAACTAAGATCAAGTTTTGAAGAGCGTCTTTGTGGTCCTTTTTGCTAGATTTCATAATTGAGGTTTTTTCACAACAGAGAGAGAATTATACATAACTCGACTAACTGTTTTTATTTTAAATCAGTATCTTAGTGGAGTATTGTAGTTACTGAGAGTCTTTGAAAATTGAACTGATTGACTGTTCATCACTGATTCTTCTTATAACATCTGCAAGTGTATGAGCAATTGATAATTGTCTAATTTTTGCACATGCTTTTCCTTCAGCACTCAAAGGTATTGTATTAGTGATGACGAGCTCATTCAGTGAAGAGTTAGTGATGTTTTCTACAGCCGCGCCAGATAGAACCGCATGTGTAGCATATGCTACAATCTTGTTTGCACCTTTCTCCTTCAGTATATCTGCTGCCTGACAAAGTGTTCCGGCAGTATCAACCATATCATCAATCATGATACAGGTGCGCCCGGACACGTCACCGATTACATTCATCACTTTAACTAAATTAGGTTCTGGACGCCTTTTATCGATAATGGCAAGATCGGCATCATTAATTCTTTTTGCTGCAGCTCTTGCTCTAGCAACCCCGCCAACATCTGGTGAGACGACAACTATGTCTTTATAGTTGGAATCTAAAATATCTTTAACTAGAACAGGTTGTGCATAGATATTATCGATAGGAATATTAAAAAACCCTTGTATCTGGTCGGCATGTAAATCCATCGTTAAAATGCGATTAACGCCTGATGTTTCTATCATTTGAGCAACAAGCTTCGCCGTTATTGGAACTCGGGTTAGACGAGATCGTCTATCTTGTCGTGAGTATCCTAGATAAGGTACTACCGCAGTAATTCGACCAGCTGATGAGCGCTTAAGTGCATCCACCATTACTAGAAGTTCCATAAGTGTCTCGGCTGGGGATGGTCTGCAGGTTGGTTGAATAACAAAGACGTCACAACCACGAACGTTGTCCAATATTTCAACTTGAGATTCGCCATCACTAAACTTGCCAACAAAGGCTTTGCTTTGGCTAATTTTCAGATTATCGATAATTTCACTAGACAGGCCTGGATTGGCATTTCCGCTAAAAATCTTGATTTTATCTAATGACATTGAGTTGAATCTATGCAATTTTGTGCTAATTATACAAAGAAATCGTCACAAAAAGAAAAATATTTTATCTCCGCAAGTATATATTTTGTTAGTAATAACCGTCCGCAATCGGCTTTATTAAAGTGAATTTAATAATTTTCAATCTGGTCATTTAATATGTATCCAATGGCCACTAGATTAATCATTTTTATCTAAAAGTTTAACAATGTACGGTTCAATATCTTTTGGTTCTGTACCAGAACCAAATCTCTTGAATGGAGTACCGTCTGGTCCAATAAGAAATTTTGTGAAGTTCCATTTAATATTGTTATTTAAAACGCCCTTTAATTGTTGCTTTAGGTATTTGTATAGAGGGTCTGAATCTGAACCATTCACTTTAATTTTCTCTGACATTGGAAAAGTAATGCCATAATTATCACTACAGAAAGATTGTATTTCATCAGAATTACCAGGTTCTTGATTGCCGAACTGATCACAAGGAAAGCCGATTATTACTAGACCAATATCTTTATATTCCTTGTATAACTTTTCTAATCCTTTGTATTGGTGGGTGTAGCCACACTTGCTTGCAGTATTGACTATTAAAATTGCCTTCCCTTTAAAATCACTCATAGCAATTTCTTTGCCATTAAGTTGACTGATCTTGAATTGATAAAATTCTTTACTCATTATTTTTATAAATAAGAGGAGGATGGCTGGGATGGCAGGATTTGAACCTGCGCATGACGGGATCAAAACCCGTTGCCTTACCGCTTGGCGACATCCCAATTGTGTGACGGTGATTTGTCAATCGCTTGTGCAATAAAACCAAACCACTGTGACGGCAATTTATGTTTTGCTGTCACTGCATCTTTTTTTCTTTCAAAAGCAACAAAAACACAACACCCACTACCTGTCATTTTAGCTTTGCCAAGATGGTACTTTGTCGATTCCAGATAGCTTAAAGCCTCTTTTATATCATTCTCTAGATCGATTGCAGCATCTAAGCAGTCGTTGTGTAGATTTGAAAGTAATGAAAAGTCAGATATTTTCCTTTGTACGGGCGACATTGTCAATGCTTTGTGAGAGAAAATTTCTTTCGTTGATATATGTTTGTTTATGGAAACAACCAGATAGAAGTGTCTTGGTAAATTTACTGGAGTTAGAATGTCTCCAGTCCCTTCAGCCCAAGCGCTGTATCCATTGATAAATACAGGAACATCTGCCCCTAGAGTTTGTCCAATTTTAAATATTTCATTTTTAGGTAAATCAAGGCTCCATATTTTGTTGAGTGCAATCAAGACGGTTGCAGCATTTGAACTACCACCACCAAGACCTCCACCTACCGGTATTTTTTTATTGATACCTATGTCAATTCCAGCTGTCGTTCCACTGTGTTTTTTTAAGATTTTTGCACTTTGCAGCGATAAGTCTTGTTCTGTTGGAATAGATTCGTTGCCATAAATGCGATTGATTGCACCGTCATTTCTTAAACGAAAAGTAATTTCGTCGTAATAATCTAAAAGTTGGAAAATAGTTTGTAAGTTATGGCGACCATCAGGTCTTTTTGAAGTAATATGCAGAAAAAGATTAATTTTTGCAGGTGCAAGATAAGTAACTTCAGACATCAATAAAATGTTCTCGATAATGTTTTAGTTCATTTATTGAATCGTAAACATCGGACAAAGCCACATGCTTTGTTTGTTTATTTGAAGTTGAAATTAGTTTCGGCTTCCAGCGTATAGCCAGTTCTTTTAATGTTGATACATCAATATGTCGGTAATGGAAAAATTTTTCAAGATTTGGCATGTAGTTGTACAGAAATCTTCTATCTTGACAGATTGAATTTCCACACATTGGTGAGACCCCTGGATTAACGTATTCATTTAAGAATTCTATAGTCAGTTTTTCAGCCTCTTTTGATGTAATTTTACTTTCTTTAACTTTCTTTATTAAGCCAGATTTAGAATGATGACTAGTGTTCCACTCGTCCATATTATTTAAATAATCGTCGCTCTGATGGATTGCTATAGATGGTCCTTCTGCTAAAACATTCAAATCTGCATCTGTAACAACAGTGGCTATTTCAATGATTACATCTCTTTCAGGCACTAACCCAGTCATTTCAAGGTCAATCCAAATAAGGTTGGTTTTTTTATTCATGTCTCACTCAGCTATTGCTAATCTTAATATAATCATCAAGTTTTTGTTGTGCGCTTCCATCTGAGAGTGCCAGTCTAGATCTTTCAATACCAGACATAAGTGAGTCAGTTAGCCCACAAACATATATCGCGGCGCCTGCATTAAGAGAAATAATATCTCTTGCCGCCCCTTCTTTACCGGAAAAAGCATCCTTGATTATATTAAGCGAGTCTTCAGCGTCATCTGCTTTTATGTCATTTAAATTGCCCAAGACAAACCCCAATTTCTCTGGATGAATTGTATAAGTTGTCACTACTCCTTCCTTCAATTCTGCTACATAGGTTTTATCAGCGATTGATAATTCGTCAAGTCCATCCGCGGAGTGGACAACCATTACATGACGAGAACCAAGGCCTTTAAGTACATTAGCGATTGGCTCAATTAGACTTTTATCATAGACTCCCATTACCTGATTAGGGGCCTTTGCTGGATTTGTTAGAGGGCCTAAAACATTAAAAATAGTTCTAACTGCAAGTTCTTTTCTAGGACCAATTGCATGCTTCATTGCGCTATGATGGGCTGGGGCAAACATAAAACCGACACCAATTTCTTCAACACATTGACCTATAATTCTAGGGCTTAAATCAAGGTTAACACCAGCGCACTCCAAGACATCAGCGCTACCTGATTTAGAAGAGATTGAACGATTCCCATGCTTGGCAACCTTACCACCTGCGGCAGCTACTACGAATGCCGAAGCTGTTGAAATATTAAACAGTCCTAGGCCGTCTCCGCCCGTCCCGCAAGTATCAACTAAATAGTCAAAACTACCTATTTCTACTGGGGTTGCAAGATTTCGCATAACTTTGGCGCTAGCAGTAATTTCTTCGATAGTTTCGCCTTTCATTGAAAGTCCAATTAGAAAAGCGCCAATCTGTGCATCAGTTGTCTGACCTGTCATAATACTGTCCATGACATCATGCATTTGATCTTCATTTAAATTTTGCTTGGAAATTACAGATTTTATGGCTTGTTGTATATTCATAGTTTTTATTAATTCATTAGGCTCTCTATATCTTTTATTTCTTTGACGACAGAATGTGAAAGTATATCCCTGCCATTAGCATCAACTAGTATATCGTCTTCAATTCTTACACCAATTCCCCAGTACTTCGAGTCAATTTTATCATTCTTACGTATATAGATTCCTGGTTCAACTGTTGTTATCATGCCTTCTTCAAAGTGTCGATAGTCATCACCAGTTTTGTGTGTCCCTACATCATGCACGTCTAGGCCTAGCCAGTGTCCTGTGTTATGCATATAAAATTCCTTTAACCCATTAGAGTCTTTTATGATTCCAAGTTTAGTGAGTCCTTTAGAAATGATATCACAGGCAATTTCATGCGGCCTGTTAACCTTTTCGCCTGGTTTTATACAGTCGATGGCAGACTTTTGCGCATTCAAGACAATCTCATATATTTCTCTTTGTGCATCATCGAAACTACCGTTTATCGGGAAAGTGCGTGTAACGTCTGAGGCGTATCCTGAGACTTCACAGCCAGCGTCAATAAGAAGCAAGTCGCCGTCATTTAGTTTTTTGTCATTTTCAATATAGTGAAGGACACAGGCGTTTTTTCCTCCTGCTACGATAGGCGGGTAAGCATGCCTAGAGTTGTGCCTTGTAAATTCTGAATCAAAAATGGCTGCCACCTGATATTCATACATTCCGGGCCTTACCGTTTTCATTGCTTTCATATGTGCTTTTGCACAAATTTTTGCGGAAAGCTTCATTTTGTTTATTTCATCCTGATCTTTTTTAAGTCGCATTTCAGACAAATATGAATCCAGGGATTTGCAAGACTGGCCCAGTATTGAAATGATCGATTTGTTAATTATGTTTGTACTCGAGTCATCAAAATATACAGTCTTGTCTTTATTGATAAGTAATTTGATTTCTTCTAAAAAACTTCCAATGGGGTAGGCTTTATTGGCTAACAGTTCTTCAGGAGCCATTTTAATGCCAAGTCTATTACCGTCCCAAATTTCCTTTTTTTGATCTTTAGGTCTAAGGAAAATAGTGTAGTTCTCTTTCGAAATAACTGCAACAGCATCGGGTTCAGTAAAGCCTGTTAGATACCAAAAATTACTATCGGGACGAAATGGATAGTTGACATCTCCATTTCTTTTTTGTTCACTATTGGTACTAACAATAATTACTGCGTTGCGTTCTAATTTGCTTAATAATTCTTGTCGTCTTTTTTGATGTATCATTTTTGTTGTAATATCTAAATTTGCTAAATACAGTGCCAAAACGATACCATGAAAAACATTCGACTATATCAAAATAAAGTATTCAAAGTAGGTAGCGAGGCTGTTTTAGACAAGGAAGCTCAGCATCACCTCTTAAAGGTATTGCGTTTTCCAATTGGAAGTATGATTACATTGTTCAATGGTGATGGCTATGACTACTTAGCAAAAATTGTCAGTGTTAAAAGAACTTGCAAAGTGGAAGTTAATACAAAGAAAGATAATAATTCAGAGTCAAACTTAGATTTAACACTTGCGCAAGGTATCGCTAAGGGTGAGAAAATGGATTTCTTAATTCAAAAAGCTGTTGAGCTTGGTGTAAACAGGATAATACCTCTTCAGACAGAGCGTTGTGTTGTCAGGCTTAAAGGAGAAAAAATTCACAAAAGAATTGAACATTGGCAAAAGATAGCTCATCATGCTTGTGCGCAATCAGGTAGAGCAGTAATAGTTGAAGTTGATACTCAAAAAACACTAGGCGAACTATTAAGTGTCAAGGCTACTAATGGTTTTGTGTTACATCATCAGGCGACAAACAAATTATCTGATATTAAGCCAACCTCTACAGCAACCATTTTAATTGGCCCTGAAGGGGGTTTAAGTGACCAGGAAATTGCACTAGCTAATGGAGCAGGATTCCAATCTATTTTATTGGGCAAGAGGGTTTTGAGAACTGAAACAGCCTCTCTTGCGGCGATTGCCAACATGCAACTCTTATGGGGTAACTAACTCCCGAATATTCTTTCTGACTGGTGATTCATTCCTTCTCACCAAGTTCTATGCTAATCTCATGCGCCCTGTCATAAGCTGCTCTAGTAGCTGCTGCGACAATGCCTTCAAAGTTTTTATTCTGAAATAACTCTATAGCGGCCTGAGTTGTTCCGTTGGGCGAAGTTACGTTTTGTCTAAGTGTTTGAGAGTCCTCTCCACTTTCAACAGCCATCATGCTCGCTCCGTAGGCTGTCTGGACAGATAAAGCGCTCGCTGTTTCTTTGTCAAGACCTAACGCAATTGCTGCCTGAGTCATGGATTGCATTAGCAAGAAAAAATAGGCAGGACCACTTCCAGAAATTGCTGTAATAGCGTCAATTAGATTTTCTTCTTCAACCCAAAAACATTGACCAATAGTTGAAATTATTGTTTCAACAATATTTTTCTGTTCATCGCTTACCAATTTATTTGCAAACATTCCAGTTATACCTTGTTGCATAAGGGCAGGTGTATTAGGCATTGCCCGTACAAGTGCAAATTCACCACCTAGCCATCTATTAATATCGTTTGCCCTAATTCCTGCAACGATAGAAATTACAAGTTGGTTTGGCTCTATTGAGTCTCTTAATTCTTTACATACTTCAGTGAGTACCTGAGGTTTAACGGCAAGTAAAACGACGTCACAAGCTTTCAATAGTTCTGCATTGTCAATATAAACATTAATCCCAAATTCCTTGCTTCGTTTTTGCAATAAATCTTTATTAAGGTCACAAGCCTTTATATTTTCAGTAGGGTAGCCACTATTAATTAAGCCCTTAATTAGGGCATAACCCATATTGCCAACACCAATAAATCCAATCACAGTTTTGTTTTGCATATAAAATATCTCAGCCGTTTAATCACTAAATAAAGTTTTAATTCTACATAAATTAGGAACAGGTAGTATGAAAAAATTTCAGCCCAAAGTAATTATGATTGATGTTGACGGTACGCTAGTTGACAGTGTCCCAGATCTCGCATACTGCGTCGACGAGATGATGGTAGAGCTTGGCATGGAAAGAAGAGGTGAAGACAAAGTTCGTCATTGGGTCGGTAATGGTGTGTCTAAACTCGTTGAGCGGGCAATTAGCGGTGAACTTGAGGGCCAACTAAACAAAGAATTATTTAACAAGGCTTATCCCATTTTTTTAAATTATTATGCAGAAAATACTGCAAAGAGAACTTGTCTTTATAAGGGCGTAAGAGAAGGTTTGGATTATTTAAGTTCGCAAGGTTATTATTTAGGATGTGTAACAAATAAAGCTACACAATTTACTCACCCATTACTTAAGGAGTTAGGGATTTTTGATTACTTTAAGATTGTTATATCAGGCGACACTTTGACAAAGAAAAAGCCGGATCCTATGCCATTATTATATGGGGCTGAATATTTTGGGGTTAGGCCCGAAGAATGCCTAATGATTGGGGACTCAGTAAGTGATGTGAAAGCTTCTAGATCTGCCGGTTTTGACATTATATGCATGTCATACGGGTACAATCATGGTAATAATATTGCTGATGAAAAGCCAGACCTAGTGATAGATTCAATGACTGAACTAGTTAAATATTTATAGTGAATTTTGATAACCAACATGTTTGGCATCCTTATGCCAAAATCCCAAATGATGTTCCTACATATCTAGTAGAGTCAGCTAACGGCGTTTATCTTAATTTAAAAGATAATAGAAGAGTTATTGACGGCATGAGTTCATGGTGGTCTGTAATACATGGTCACAACAACCCAATCCTTAATCAGTCAATGAAAGATCAAATTGACCGTGTTTCGCATGTGATGTTTGGCGGTTTGACAAATCAGCCTGCCATTGAAATTTGCAAAAAGCTGATTGAAATAACGCCAGCAAATCTAGATAAAGTTTTTTTAGCAGATTCAGGCTCTGTTTCTGTAGAAGTCTCCCTAAAGATGGCTCTTCAATATTGGTACAACAAGGGATTTAGAGATAAAACAAGATTTGTCACACCCAAGGGCGGTTACCATGGGGATACGTTTGGTGCGATGGCCGTCTGTGACCCTGAAAATGGCATGCATCATCTATTCTCTGATGTTCTGCCTCAACATTTTTTTTCGAATAGGCCAGCGATTGGTAACACATCAGAAGCTTTACTTGATCTTGAAAAAATATTGAAGAAAAATCATCAAAGAATAGCCGCAATGATTCTAGAGCCCATAGTTCAAGGCGCTGGTGGTATGAATATTTATGAGCCTGAATACCTTAAAGGAGCGAGAAAACTTTGTGATAATCATAATGTGTTATTAATTGTCGACGAAATTGCCACAGGTTTCGGTCGAACAGGAAAACTTTTTGGCTGTGAACATGCAGGTGTTTCACCAGACATATTGTGTTTAGGCAAATCATTGACAGGCGGATATATGACTATGTCGGCCGTACTTACAACTGCTGAGGTAGCAGAAAATGTTGGTGTACTGATGCACGGGCCTACCTTTATGGGTAATCCTTTATCAAGTTCAGTTGCGAATGCTAGTATAGATTTACTTTTAAGTTCAGACTGGCAGACAAAAGTAATCGAAATAGAGAAAATTCTTGAGAAAGAACTATTGCCTCTTAAATCTAAAGAAACTATCTCCGATGTCCGAGTAATTGGTGCTATTGGTATCGTCGAATTTAAACAACCGCTAGATATCCACTCTACACAGGAAAGGCTTATTGGAGAAGGGGTTTGGTTACGACCTTATGGAAAGTTACTCTACACAATGCCGCCTTTTATCATTTCAGAGGATGAACTAAAAAGAATTACTCGGGCAATGTCGTATATATAGACTTTATATCAAATTATTATCTTAAATATCTTGTTGGGGTAATAATCCCGTCAACAGGAATATCCCAAGGTTCGGCTTCGAGTTTATCTACCTCTTGACAATCAAAAGCCAAACCAAATAGTTTTGGCACTTTGAAATTATTTCGTTTTTTTTGAAATTCTAGTGTTTTATCATAGAAGCCACCTCCCATACCTAGGCGGTTCTTGTATTTATCAAAGCCGACTAATGGCATCAAAATAATATCTATTTTATGAGCCCCCAAAATAGCCGTATGTACAGGCTCATTAATGCCAAAACGATTTTTTCTAAAATATTTTCCAATCTTGGCGAACTTTAATTTTTCTCTTGCAAGTATTGGTAAATAAACACTATATCCTTGATTTTTCAGAAAATTAATTATATTTTTAGTTTCTACTTCACCATCGTTTGGTATAAATATAGCTACATGCTTGGCATTCCTAAAGAGGGAGCACTTCTGACATTGATGCAGGATATTTTTTCCTTTTATCTTACGATTAGGATTACTAATTGATTTTCGACGTTCCCGTAGTTGACGGCGTAACTCTTTCATTCAAAACTATAACACAAAAAATTGATTAATTTTAGCAGTACAATTGATAAAAAAACTACCCGTATACAAATTAAAAGAGATAATCTAACAGAAGGGTCCGTTGTGCCGTGTTGAAATAGCCCTGAAGCACTTAGCTCAAGGTGGAAGTTCGATGTTTGCCGTAGGTTTCCCACTAACTAGGTGAGCTTACACAATAGCAACCAATCTCATCTCCTGTTATGTAATTAATCGGCTCAGGTAAATAATTCAAAGCACGAGCACAACAGATAACTTCATTATCGCACTAGGTTTTATCAATTGCAATGAAGTTTCTTCTTTTTTTTCTGCAATAGTTGAATTCTATTTTTGAGTCTAAATGACTGGTCTACAATGTCAGAAAAAATTTAGAAAAAAGTTTAATCCTAAATTGTAATATTAGTATAAAATCAGTCCACTTTTGCCCATAGTGTGGGTATTTTTTTTGTTTTAGGAGTTCTAAATGACTGTTTTTTCAGCAATTTTCTTATTGTTTTTAATTATGGACCCGATTGGGAATGTGCCGCTATTCTTAAGCACCCTAAAAAATGTCCCGATTGAAAGAAGAAGAAAAATTATTGTCAGAGAATTATTAATAGCTTTGTTGGTTTTGCTATTTTTTATGTTTACAGGGAAATATATTCTGCAATTATTGCAAATAGCCCAATCTTCTTTGGGTATTGCTGGCGGAATTATGTTGTTTATAATTGCAATTAAAATGATTTTTCCAGGGCGCGGAAATCTATTCAGCCATTCTGATAATATGGAGCCCCTTGTCGTTCCGTTGGCAGTTCCACTACTCGCTGGCCCCTCTGCAATCGCCGCTGTAATACTATTGATGGCTCAAGAACCAAGTCGTTGGCTAGAATGGATGGTTGCTCTTGTTGTGGCTTGGCTAATTGCAGGAATTATTTTAGTTTCTTCAGAAACATTAGGGCGTAGGCTCGGAGTGAGGGCTCTACTGGCAATTGAGCGTTTGATGGGAATTTTGCTTATGCTAGTTTCTGTCGACATGATTCTTGACGGAGTAAAACAAACCTTTAATATCTAAAGCAACCTTTTCAGGCAATTAAGAATTGCCCGTTATACAGGCTGTAACAGGGCTTATATATTTGCTATGCTTAGTTCGGCAGGATATAATGCATCCTTTTGTTTGGTTTAGAGATGGCAAAGAGTTTAGCACCTATTGTGATGAAGTTTGGTGGCACAAGTCTCAGGGATGAGAGTTGCCGTGAAAAAGCCTTAGATCATGTCAAGAAGTATGCTGAGGTTGGAGAGCGAATCGTTGTTGTGGTTTCAGCTATGGGTCGCAAAGGCGAACCTTATTCCACTGATACGCTTGTTAACTTGTTGAAAGAGGTTGGTCCTAGTATTTGTCCAAGAGAACTAGATCTTGTGATGAGCGTTGGCGAAAGTATAAGTTCCGCTTTCTTTACTCATCTTTTGAGTCAAAATGGCTTGCCAGCAATCTCTTTTAATGGGCGACAAGCAGGTATTTTGACTGATGATAATGCCGGTAATGCTGAAATACTCGAGATTAACCCAGAACGAATCATAGAGGCACTTGATGAGGGATACATCACTGTTGTAGCGGGCTTTCAAGGAGTCAATGACAAAGGAGATATTCGTACACTAGGTCGAGGTGGTAGTGATACCTCTGCGGTGGCTTTAGCAGCGGCCCTGGATGCAGAGAAAGTGGAAATATTTTCGGATGTAGATGGTATTGCGAATTGTGATCCAAGGCTTGTTTCGGGATCACGATATCTGGCGTCAATTAGTGTTGATCAAATGTTGGACATGGCCGATGAGGGTTCGAGAGTAATTCATCCTCGAGCAATTAAAGCTTCTTTGAAAACTAAAACACCTATTGTTGCAAGAAATACTTTTAGCGATTTACCGGGGACAGTGATTTACCACGATAAATCTCTAGATAAAGAACGTGTTGCTATTGCTCATCGTGAAAGTCTGGTTTTAGTCGAGTGTGAATATGACCATGACGCCGAAACTCGTGTTGATGGAGTGGTTAATATTGATTCAAAAAGATTATTACTTAAGGATGATGTTTACTTGAGTGGAAAACTTTCTGAACTTGAAGGAAATCTTGGTTTTTATAAGTTAAGCAGAAACTGGGCGACTGTTTCTGTAGTGTTTAATTCTAAAGCGCCAGAAGCAAGCAAACTTGATTATGCTGAGTTATTACTATCATCAAATAATATCATCAGTTATCTACTGAAAGAGCCAAGAGTTAAGGAAACGCTAAATTTTCTGCACGCTAAATATACTTAGTAGATTTGTATAAATAATCGATATAGAGGTTTATTGTTTAAGGCTTATAGCCTCCATTATTAACATAGCCTAAAAGCACATTGGGGGTAAATTCCGAGTCAAGTTCTGCTGCTTTACTGACAACTATCTCTTTCATATTGCCATTAGGTATTTCGATTAACTCATTACTCCACTCATTAAGGTAAGTCTCATTATCACTTGCGCCTGCAATAGTTGCCGCAGAATCAACCGCCTCCATAAAACGCCTATCTAATTGAATCTTTTCTACCTCTTGACGGCTTTTCTTTATCATCACTTGCGTAGGAATATCACGCCACTTAATTATTGTTAGTTTCATTAATGCAATACACTAATCATCAATAGAAAACCAGAATTCTACCATCGAATAAGAGATTTAATTGAAGTTAAAGAATAATTGTTTGTCAATTTATATGTATATATTATTTATCATAATAGTATAAGATTACTTCTTTAGTTAGTTTGCTATTAAGATATGTTTTATAAGGGAGGCTGTCACTGCGGCGCAGTGGAATTTGAAGTAGAGGCTAGTGAAAAGATTATAGTTGTGTCTTGTAATTGTAGCATCTGTAGTAAGTCAGGCAATTTACATTTAATTGTTCCTAAATCAAAGTTCAAACTATCTAAAGGGAAGGATAATTTGACTAGTTATACCTTTGATAGTGGTGAGGCTAAACACTTATTTTGTAAAACCTGTGGCATTAAATCTTATTACATTCCAAGGTCTAACCCGGATGGTATTAGTGTTAATCCTTACTGCCTTAAACCAAAGCCAAAAGAAATTATAATTGAAGAATTTGACGGAATAAATTGGGAGAGAAATGCTCATAAACTAGTGCATTTAAGTAAATAGTTTTCAGTTAATTTTGGGTATATAATGCCGACTTTTATTTCGGTTAGTTCGATTTGGAGGATGTAATGAAAAATAAAGTTCAAGTTGTAGTTATTGGCGGTGGTGTAGTTGGAGCTGGCACGCTTTATCATTTAGCAAAAAAAGGCTGGACGGACGTTGCACTAGTTGAAAGAAAAGATTTGACTTCAGGTTCAACGTGGCATGCTGCAGGCTTGTTGCCACTATTTAATATGAGTTACTCAGTAGGCAAACTGCATCAATATTCTGTTGATTTTTACCATGAATTAGAGCAAGAAACCGGAATGAATGTTGGTTTTAGTGTAGTTTCCAATATACGTTTAGCTAATTGCCAAGATCGTATGGACGAATATAAGTACTATTCAGGTGTAGGCAGTACGGTTGGTGTTAATGTTAAGTTTTTAACACCAGATGAAGTTAAAGAAGTATGGCCACTATGCAATACAGAAGGCTTGGTTGGTGCGATCCAGCATCCTGATGATGGTTATATACAGCCTGCCGATTTAACTCAGGCTTTATGCAAAGGTGCGAGAAATCATGGCGCTGAGATTTACGAGCACACTAAAGTGGTTGCTCTAGAGCAACAGAAAGATCATAGTTGGATTGTAAAAACTGACAAAGGTGATATTGCCTGCGAACATGTCGTTTCTTGTACCGGTAATTTTGCAAGAAAAACAGGTGAAATGGTTGGTCTTGATATCCCAGTTATTCCAGTTCAGCATCAATTTATTGTTACCGAGCCTCATCCAAAAATTATGGAGAGAAAAAAACAAGGACTTCCAGAAATGGGCGTATTACGAGAATCTGATGCCGGTTATTATTTGCGTGAAGAGGCAGGCGGAATGATTTTAGGACCCTACGAAAAAGGAGCGCCAGTTTGTTATATAGATGGACCAAGCGATGATTGTCAGTACGAGTTATTTAATAGTGACCTAGATCGTTTAATGCCACACATTGAATGTTGTATGCATCGTGTCCCAGCTTTTGGTGAGGTAGGAGTAAAAGATGTTTATAACGGCGCTATTGCATATACACCGGATGGAAATCCAATAGTTGGCCCAGCCCCTGGACTAAAGAATTTTTGGTTAAACGAAGGGCATAGTTTTGGCATCACCGCAGCAGGCGGTGCCGGTTGGCAACTCGCAGAGTGGATGATTGATGGCGAGCCTACAGTGGACATGATGGGTGTTGACCCTCGCAGGTTTGGTCCTTACGCGACTCGTGGTTATCTGCGAGAGAAAAATGAGGAAGCATATTCAAATGTTTTTACTACACACTTCCCAGATGAAGAGCGTGGAGCGGCAAGACCATTAAAAACAGCTCCTTGTTATGACCGAATGAAGTCATTGGGAGCCGTTTTTGGCTCCGTTTATGGTTGGGAGCGTCCAAACTGGTTTATGCCAACCGTTGATTATTCGCTTAGTGCTGAAGATATAAATCAGGAAGATCCTTCAAACGTACTGCTTAATAAAAATCATTCCAGTCCTTTAGACGATGGACGTATTGTTGAGAAGAACTCTTTCCGCCGCTCAAACTATTTTGAGCATGTGGGTAATGAATGTAAGCATGTTAATAAAAAAGTTGGTTTATTAGATATGTCTGCGTTTGCAAAGTGCATAGTCAAAGGACCTGGAGCTGAATCTTGGTTAGAATCATTATTTGCTAATAAAATTCCAAAAAACATTGGC
>Ga0208894_1000746_pt1 | contig 21763 bp, 22 predicted proteins | sample ETNtaG_12_FD_185752 | JGI IMG/M metagenome (GOLD analysis project Ga0208894, IMG submission 185752) | Marine microbial and viral communities from oxygen minimum zone, Eastern Pacific Ocean - ETNP201306SV49 (SPAdes) (version 2) | ecosystem: Environmental > Aquatic > Marine > Oceanic ...
AGTAAGTTAAAGGGTTTATCGGGATCATTACTAAGTAACTCATCTCATGATACCGATACTGGAAAAATAAGACACGACAATATGTCCACTTTCCGATCTCTTTACTCAAACGGATTGAACATTAGAAGAACCGGTTCAGCGGCTTTAGATATGGCAAATGTGGCAGCGGGAAGACTAGACGGCTTCTGGGGTAGTGGTCTAGGTATGTGGGATATAGCAGCAGGAGGACTGTTGGTTCAAGAAGCAGGCGGTCTTGTGAGTGACTACTTTGGGAATCCTGATTACATAGATGGAGATAATATAATCTGTTCAAACAATAAGTGTTTTAAACCTATGCTACAGTCCATTAAGCCTTTTGTGACTATTGAGGAAGATTAAGGAAGGTTATTATCTGAATTTTCAGGCTCTTCTTCTTTTAAATGGTCTTTAGATAGGCCCATCATAATTAATGCATTGGAAGCAATGTAAATGGAGGAATAAGTTCCTACTATAACTCCAAAGATTAAAGCTAGAGCAAAATTCTTTATTAACTCTCCCCCTAGTAAATATAGAGAAAATAGAACCAACAAAGTTGTTAAGGATGTAACCAACGTTCTTCCTAATGTTTGGTTTAGTGAAGTATTGATGATTTCATTTACATCTTCTGTATCCATCGCTCGGATATTCTCCCGTATTCGGTCAGATACCACGATAGTGTCATTTAATGAATAACCTATAACCGCTAACAGGGCAGCCAAACCAGTAAGATCAGAGTCTATTTGTAATAAAGAGAAAATACCTACAACAATAATTACATCATGCATCAAGGCTATGACAGCTGCTCCAGCAAATCTAGATTGAAATCTAAAAGCTATGTATAGCATCATAAATGCTAGGGCTATTAACATAGCGGTTCCGCCGTCATCTCTTAATTCACTACCGATTTGAGGTCCAACGTACTCAATTCTTCTTAAATCAATATCTTCATTTAAATTCTGTTTTTTGAGCAAAGAAATAATCTCAGAACCTAAGCTATCACTTATTGTTCCTGGTAATTTAATTAGAACTTCTTTATTCGAACCAAAATTAGCAACTTGCGCACCCTCAAAGCCTTCTGATCTTAAAGTATCACGTATTGAATCTATCTCAGCTCCATTGGGATAACTTAATTCAACAAGTGTGCCTCCAGTAAAATCTAATCCCCAATTTAGTCCTTTTATAAGTAAAGAAGAAATTGATACTACTAGGAATATTGACGATACTATTAGAGCTAACTTTCTCCACGCAAGGAAATCTATATTAAAACTCATATTGATAACCTCGTTAAATCTTTCTTAGAGCCGTAGATTAAATTAACAAAGGCCCTAGTTCCCATAATAGCGGTAAACATAGAGGTGATAATTCCTATGGATAGAGTAATTGCAAAACCTTTAATTGGACCAGAACCATAAGAAAGTAAAATTACTGCAACTATTAAAGTGGTAACGTTGGCATCCCAAATGGTTAAAAATGCTTTGTTATAACCAGCATCAATTGCATCTAAAGGTTTCCGACCTCTTTTTAATTCCTCTCTGATTCTTGAAAAAATTAATACATTGGCATCAACCGCCATACCGACGGTCAAAACTATTCCTGCAATACCAGGTAGAGTTAAAGTAGCTGAGAGTATAGACATGATGGCTACCAACAACACTATATTGAAAGACAATGCCAAACTTGCCGCGACTCCAAAAACTCTGTAATAAAAGAGAATAAATAATAGAACTAACGCCATCCCTAATTCCATAGAGAAGATACCTGCTTGTATATTATCTGCTCCTAAACTTGGTCCTACCGTTCGTTCTTCAACAAAACGCATTGGTGCAGCTAATGCTCCCGCTCTGAGTAATAAAGCTAATTCAGAAGATTCGCTTGGGCTGTCCAAGCCGGTTATCCTAAATGAAGTTCCAAGAGCAGCTCTTATGGTAGCTAAACTAATAATTTCTTTTACTTCGTAAGTTTCTTGGGTAGGGACTTGGTTGCCATCTGCACCTCTCTGGTAAACAGTTCTTGTCTTTTGCTCTACAAACAAAACACCCAACCTTTTTCCTATGTTCCCTCTGGTAGCTCTGTGCATTCTAGAACCGCCTTCTCCATCTAATGTGATATTGACTTGAGGAAAGCCATTTTCATCAAAGCTTGCTTGAGCAGTTGCTACCTGATCTCCACTTAAAATCAATGCATCTTGTAAAAAAGCAGGTGCTCCTCTATTGCCTTTAAAGGGGTATGAAGTTTTTCTAGAACGAGGAGTATCCAATTGGGCCTCCAGATGAAATTCTAAAGTTGCCGTTTTTCCTAATATTTTCTTAGCTTCTGCAGTGTCTTGTATTCCTGGTAATTGAACCACTATTCTTTTTTTACCTTGTCTTTGAACTATTGGTTCAGACACTCCCAGTTCATTTACTCTATTCCTTAATGTAGTTAAATTTTGGTCGATTGCATCTGATTCTATTTGGTCCACCTCTTCTTCAGCTAGGACCAACTTTATTGAATTATTGGAATTTGGTTGAGGAGAGCCTGCAAATTGAGGATAGTTGTCGTCTATAAAAGAATCAGCTGTTGTTGTATTAGTTTCATCATTAAAAGACAAAACTATAGAAAGGTCTTCATCTATATAAGCATTTGTATACCTGATCTTCTCTTCTCTAAGCCTCCTTCTTATATCTTGCAAGGTTCCATTTTGTCTGTTTTTTATTGCAGCCTCTGTGTCTACTTGCATTAAGAAATGCACACCACCTCTTAAATCCAAACCTAGCTTCATAGGTTCACCACCAATATCGCTAAGCCAATCAGGAGTAGTTTGTGCAAGATTTAAGGCAATAATTACATCTGAACCAAGGCCAGAAGATAATAAATCTTTTGCTTTTAATTGTTCTTCATAAGATTCAAGACGAATTAAGACATAATCATCATTAAGTTCGATTTTAGAGAGTAAAGAATCAGAATCTAAAACGGACTGTATTCTGTTTTGTAAGTTAACGTCTGCAGACTGCGAGCTGCTGTTGTAGGATACTTGGACGGCCGGGTCTGGTGAATATAGATTAGGTAACGAATAAATTACCCCAAAACTTAATACCAGCAGAATAAGGATGTACTTCCAAAGACCGTATCGTTTCACAGTTTCTATATTGAGTTTAAGGTCCCTTTCGGTAAAACAGTGGAGATAGATGTTTTTTGTACTTTTATCTTCATATTATCAGAAATAGAAAGCTCAATGTATTGATCACTTATTTTCGATACTTTGCCAAGTATGCCCCCTGCTGTGACTACCTCTTCACCTAAGTCTAGACTTGCGAGCATCTCTTGGTGACTTTTCCTTCTTTTGTTTTCTGGTCTTATCATTAAAAAATAGATAAGAATCATAAATCCAAAAAGTAAGAATAAAGTTGGGTCGAAAAAAGTAGGTGATTGTTCCATTTTGTTCCTCTTAACTATCTATATTGGGGTTATCAATATTATTCCAAGTGTCTTCAAATTCTTTGATAAAGGTTTGCAATGTACATGTTTCAATAGATAGTCGCAAATTTCTCATAAGACTTAAATAATAATGCAGATTATGAATTGTCTGAAGCGTAGATCCAAGCATCTCTTTTGTTTTATCTAAATGGTGCAAGTAACTTCTTGAAAAGTTACTGCACGTGTAACAAGAACAATTTTCGTCAAGGGGTTCAAGATTATTCTTATTTTCACTATTTCTTATTTTGACTATGCCTTTCGAAGTGTACAGATAGCCGTTGCGTGCATGTCTTGTTGGAATTACACAATCAAACATATCTACCCCTAGTTGAACAGCTTTGACTATATCTAAAGGCGTACCTACCCCCATCAAATACCTTGGCTTATCCTCAGGCATTTTTGGCGTTATGTGATCTACAACTTTATCCATTTCTTCTTTTGGTTCGCCTACTGAGAGACCTCCTATTGCATAACCTTCAAAATCAATTTCTATTAACTCAGCCAATGAATCTTCTCTAAGATTATTAAAGACACCTCCTTGAATTATCCCAAACAGAGAAGAGCTCTCGGATTTAAATGACGAACGACATCTTTTAGCCCATCTAAGTGATAATTGCATTGATTTTTTAGCAATATCTTCTGTTACTGGATAAGGAGTGCATTCATCTAATACCATTGCAATATCAACACCGTAATCAAGTTGCAATTGCATGCACGATTCTGGTGTTAGATACTTTTTATCTCCATTCAGCGGGGAGAAGAATTCGACACCCTCTTCTTGTATTTTCCTTTTTTTAGATAAACTAAATACTTGATAACCGCCCGAGTCAGTTAATATGGGTCCTTCCCATCCTATAAATTTATGCAAACCTCCGTGCAGTTTAATGGTTTCTACCCCTGGTCTTTCCATTAGATGATAAGTATTAGAAAGAATGATTTCAGCTTCTAGGTTTTCTAAAATGTTAGGGCTAATAGATTTAACAGCTCCATAAGTTCCCACAGGCATAAATGCAGGTGTTTGAAACTTACCGTGTTCAGTAGTTACCTCTCCTCTTCTAGCAAGACCATCTTTTGCTATTAGCTTATAAATATTACTACCCATCAAATTTGTTGATCAGCATAGCATCGCCGTAACTGAAGAACATATAATTTTGTGCTACTGCATGCCTGTAAGCGAACTTAAGATTCTGAGTCCCTCCAAAAGCACAAACTAATATAAACAAGCTGGATTTAGGTAAATGAAAGTTCGTTAACAAAGAATCGACAATTCCAAACTTATAACCAGGGTATATAAATAAATCTGTCTCTCCTTCATAAGGCTTTATTTTGTTAAATTTAGTGTACACAGACTCTAAACATCTTAAGACTGTCGTTCCAACTGCAATTACCCTTGAATTAGACTCAAGAACTTTATTGATTTTATCTGCTGTCTTTTTATCAACAGAAACCTTTTCTTGATGCATTACATGTTCTTCAACATTTTCAGATCTAATGGGTGAAAAAGTTCCCAGTCCAATATCGAGAGTGATATAGACAATTTCTACTCCCTTTTCTTCTATTTGTGTTAGTTGAGATTTACTAAAGTGCAATCCTGCTGTCGGAGCAGCTACAGAATTTTCTTTAGCTTCATTCGCATATACAGTCTGATACCTTTTTTCATCTTGTTTGTTCGCGATTCTTTTTATGTAAGGCGGTAAAGGGATCTTTCCATGTATATCTAGGATTTCTTTAGGGTCTTTAGGAAATTGGATTTTATAGAGTGAGCCTTCTTTATCTAAAATTTTAATTTCTAAAGAAGTGTTTTCTATCTGGACAGAATCACCTTCGCGTATACTTCTGTTTGATTTAGTTTGAGCTAAAGCGCAATTATCAACTAGCAATCTCTCGATCAATATCTCTACAAAACCTCCTGTAGCTTTTCTTGCATCCAACCTAGCTTTAAGAACTTTGGTGTCATTTAACACCAATAGATCTCCAGGGTTTAAAGTTTCTCCAAACTCTTGAATAGTCTTGTCTTCTAACTCTTTATTTAGAACTAAAAGTCTACTGGTGCCTCTCGTTTCTGGAGGCTCTTTAGCAATTAGTTCCTCTGGAAGAGAAAAATCGTAATCTTTTAATTTCAAATAATGATCTCTAATGGTGCCGAAGGAGAGACTCGAACTCTCACACCCAAAGGGCGGGGGATTTTGAATCCCCTGCGTCTACCAATTCCGCCACTTCGGCATTTAAATAAAGCAAATCCCAGTATTAATTTTACTATGAAAAGGTAAACTTCATTCTAAAAACAACGAGATCAACTAAAAATGTTTAGGGTTCTAACTAAAAATCGTATTTTTGTGATCTTAAGCCTTTGCCTAAGTAAGATAATTAAGTTTGAAATTGAACTTGAGAATATCTCTGAAGAGGACTTAAAAGATGAAAATATTGTGTTCGCTCTTCCGGTAGACTCGGCTAGCGATCTAATGGCACTGGGGCTTGCTAATAAATACCAACGAATTCCTTCTCCTCTAGATAAATTAACAAACAGTGACCTAGAAAGGTTTATATGTTTAAAGGATCCAAAGTATATTGTTTCTGAACAAAGAATTAGAAGACAAGCGCCTGAAAACCTTGAAGCCATACTAGATTCAAAAAAAGAAAATTTATCAATTATCCCGGTGTCTTTTATATGGGGGAAGCACCCTGATAAACAACAGTCACTTTTTAAAATCATCTTTTCTCCTTCTTGGCGAACAAGCGGCTCTATAAAGAAATTATTTAAAATTATTTTCCACGGAAGAAGTTTAATAATTAAATTTCATAAACCTTTAAGAGTGGAAGAGTTAATTGAGTACTCAAATTCTAATAATAAAAACTCTCAACTCTTAAGTCGTTACTTAAGGGCATTGTTTAGAAAATCTAAACAAGCGATGCTTGGCCCTGACATATCCCATAGAAGGACCATGGTTAAAACGCTTGTAAGAAATATACATGTGAGAGAAGAAATAAATAAACAGTCTAAAGGGGAGAAATCAAGAAAACGGAGGTTAGTAAAAAAAGCTTACAAGTACGGAAGAGAGATGTGTTCTGATTTGAGTTACCCGATCGTAAGAATGCTTGTTAGAGGTTTTGCTTGGTTTTGGAATAGCAGATATGAAGGTATCAATATAAGAAATATAGAACACATAAAGAATATCTCTAAAGATAATGCGCTTGTATATGTTCCTTGTCATAGAAGCCATATAGACTATTGCGCTTTGACTTTCATCCTTTATAAGAATGACCTTATGTTGCCACAGGTTGCTGCTGGAAATAATCTTAATCTTCCAATAATTGGAGGTATATTAAGAGGCGCTGGAGCTATCTTCATGAGAAGGTCATTTATGAAGAATACTATCTATAGTGCTGTTTTCTTTGAATATATTAGATCATTAATGATAAGAGGAAGTTCAATTGAATTCTTTCCTGAAGGAGGTAGAAGTAGAACCGGTCTGAGCCTTCCTTCAAGACCCGGTTTGCTCTCATTGGTCTTAAGGAGTTTTGCTTCTTTGAAGGGACAAAAGGTTAAAATTATTCCGATCTATATAGGTTATGAAAAGATTCTAGAAGGTCGAAGTTATCTATCTGAATTGTCTGGATCTCAAAAAAAGAGAGAAAGCTTACTTGACCCTTTTAAAGTCTTGAAGGATTTTAACGACTACTTAGGCAATGCTTACTTAAATTTTGGCAAGCCATTAGATTTAGGTAAATTCTTAGAAGATAACGTTTCACAAGATTTTCATATCGATTCACCTTTAGAAAGGCCAGAATGGTTGAAGCCTATTACGGGCTTATTAGGAGATGAGATTATCAGGTCTATAAATAACTCTGTAGCAGTTAGCACAACAAGTTTATTTGCCATCAGTTTATTAACTGACCCTACTCAGGCTCTTAATAGAGATACATTAAAGAAAAGAATTTCTTTCTACCTAACCCTAGTAAATAAATCAGATACCTACAAAGATATATGGTTAACAGAAACAAACCCAGAAGAAATTATTAGTAAAGTTGAAAAATTAAGATTTATAAAGCATCAACTTATTGGTTCTGACACAGTATATAAACCAACTCCCTCAGAAGTAGCATCGCTTTCATTCTATAAAAATAATATCAGTCATATTTTTATGCTTTATTCATTAATTTGTGAATCAGTAAGGTATGTAGAGAAAATTTCTAAGGAAGATTTGTATGCATTAATTAAAATGATATATCCCATTATCAGTAGAGAATACTTCCTTCAATCACCCCATATAGAAAAAAAGGAAATAGATAATGCTTTAAAAACTCTTCAAGAAGAAGGAGTGCTTGCCTCTAAAGAACCAGAAAGTTACTGTAAGCCAAACCGCAATAATGATCACTTCGATAAATATTTAGCTTTATGCAATATATGTGAGCCTAGTATAAAAAGGTTTTATATAACCATGAGTGTGTTGTGGAGTCAGAACAATCTCTCGAAAGAAAAGCTTCAAACTGATTGTGACTTAATTGCTAAGGAATTAGAGAGGTTGGAAGGATGGCCCTACCCTGAGTTCTCAGACAAAACAAAATTCCATAACTTTATAGAACTACTTATTGCAGAAAGATATGTAAAAGTAGATAAAGAACTACTATCCGCTTCTAAAATTACTTTAAAAGCCCAAGACAGCTATAAAGTATTTTTTGATAATAGATTCTTAGAACTAATCCAGAGTATTAACTAGAATTATAAATATCATATCTAACTACTTTTCCTTTAACTGAATAATTTGGTTTTAAGTCTTCAAGATAAGTAGAATTCTTATGCCTCTTAACAACAACTCTTTTTGTAGCTTTTTTAATCGCTAAATCTAGCAAGCCATCTGTTTCTATTTCTTTAGTTAAATCTCTCAAGGCCTGGATGCTTCTCTTAGCTTTAGATTTTCCAACTCCTGGAAACATCGGGTCAATATAAATTAAATCAAAATTACTTTTTGTATTACTTAGGTGCTCATAGCTATCTACATTTTTAATAGAAAACTTATTAATGAATTTGAGAACCTCAGGGATTTCTGCGTTAGCGATACCTTCTTGTAACAAATAAAAAAGCCATTTTTCTCTCTCGACCAAAAGAACAGACTGGCACTGCTTATTTTTAGCTATCTCTAATGCATCTTTGCCAAACCCAGCTGTTGCATCTAAAGCTGTGAATTTCTCTGGTAGTCCCTTTAGACACCTAGACAGCAACGGGTCTTTAAAATTAACTGACCAATCAGAAAAATTACAATAAATATCTCTTGATAAATTTCCTGAACCTCTTCGAATGCAAGAACGATCAGGTTTATAAACAAAAAAATAAGATAGATTATTTTCTTTCTTATCTATGTCGCCTTGAAAAAGGCAGGTTAAACCAAACTCTTTAGCTAAATTAAAAGCTGCCTCTTCATGTTTCGGTAATTTATACGAAACAAATAGTTCCATTAGATTAGGAATAATAAAACAGAAGCTCCCAGAACAAGTCTGTAAATAATAAAAGGCATAAATCCTATCCTGTCTATAAATTTGATAAAGAAATCAATAGTTAGGTACGCGACAACAAAAGATATAAGAATGCCGATTAGATTGCTTCTATACTCTGCAGCGAAAGAAGCAAAATCAACGCTTATAATCTGATAGCAAGCAATTGCACCTATCGTAGGAATAGCGAGCAAGAAACTAAACCTTGATGCAACTTTACTTTCCACCCCTAAAGCTAAGCCAGCTGAGATGGTAACACCAGACCTTGAAGTTCCAGGTATCAGAGCCAAACATTGAGCAAGTCCTATTATTAATGATTGAATAGGAGAAATAGAATCTAATTGAGAATGTTGGGTCTTAACCTTTGTGCTCAGGTAAAGGATAATTGCAAAAAATATGGTTGCATAAGCTATTATTTCTGGAGATCTTAAAAAAACTTCTACTAAATCCCTTACAAAGAATCCAATAATTAAAATAGGCAATGCGGCGATAATTAAGTTAACTAATAATTTTTTTCCAGTGCTTTCTTTATCTGAACTGACAAACGAATTAAGAATTTGTGAAATTTCGTCTTTAAAATAAACACAAGCAGCAACAAGGGTGCCTAAATGAACTGATACGTCAAAATTTAAACTTTGAATATTAGAGCTAACGAAATCAGAAAATAATATCAAATGAGCTGAGCTAGAAATCGGTAAAAACTCTGTTAATCCTTGTATAAAAGATAGAAATAAAACTTGTATAAGGTCCATTACGATTTAACCCAATTGCTTTCCTCAGTTAGATAGAGAGGTAATATTTGTTCCGAGGCAACTGTGTCTTTCCGTGAATGCTTCTCTTTTGCCATATATAGTAATTCTAATGCTGAAGGGAGCTCAAAACTAATTAAACTAGAAACTTCTTTTATTGAATCTAAAACTAACCTGCACCCCTCTCCTATAAAAAAGGTCTCTTTGTCATATTTTTCTGGATTAAAAGCATTTCTAGTTATGGATGTTAATTCTGAATTCTTAAGCAGTTGGCCAGAGTAGTTATATTCAGCTAAATACAGTCTACCCATATTAGCGTCGACAATACTCACAATTTTTTCTGCAGACTCCATTCTGTTTATGCTGGAAGCTAATATATCTAGACTTGGAACAACTATGCCTCTTATGTTCTGACTGATTGAGATGCCTTGAGCGGTTGAGCAAGCCAATCTAATCCCAGTAAAAGATCCAGGACCGCAACCAACTGCAACTGCATCTAGATCTTTAGTGTCTAACGATGCAGAATTTAACAAGTCATCTATGACTCCTATTAATGCTTCGGTGTGTTGTCTTGGCATTAATTCATGAAATGAATAATCTGCCTCGCCATTACTAATTGCAACAGAACATGCGTCACTTGATGTCTCTATGGCTAAGATTCTAGTCAAGTTGTTGTAGCTTACTTAAGATTTCGGTGGAAACTTCTTCAGGTGAAGAAGTCCCTGAGACTTTGACGTACTTCAATTTGTCTTGTTCAGACATTTTTGAATAAAAATTAATTAAAGGAGAAGTCTGGTTCTCATAAACCTTAAGTCTATCTTTTACAGTTTTAGGCTTGTCGTCTTCCCTTTGAATTAAATCTTCTCCAGTTATATCATCTTTGCCGTCTATATTCGGAGGGTTGTAAGCTATATGGTAATTCCTTCCTGATCCTTGATGCATTCTCCTTCCAGACATTCTCTCGATAATATCTTCATCGGGTACGTGTATTTCCACCACGGAATCTATATTTATATCTCTTTCAACTAAAGCTTGTGCCTGAGGAATAGTTCTTGGAAAGCCATCAAACAAAAACCCGTTATTGCAATCTTCTTTCGATATTCTAACTTCTACAAGTCCAACTATAACTTCATCAGAAACTAAAATTCCTGCATCCATTAAGGCCTTAGCTTCAAGGCCAAGATTTGTCTCCTCTTCTACAGCTTCTCTCAACATATTTCCTGTTGAGATATGCGGAATACTAAAGGTTTCGCATAATACTTCTGCTTGAGTTCCTTTTCCTGCACCTGGAGGTCCTAAAAGGATAATCTTCATAATGATTCTCCTATAACGAAAGCTATGGATGATTCTTTTGAATCAGTTATAGATACATGTATGTTGTTTATTTTTAAATCATTGGCTATAACCGACGCTTCGCCATTTAGATTTATGAAGGGGCCGCCACTAGAATTCCTTAATACCTCTATGTCTTTAAACTGTATTCCGTTTGAAAAACCTTTGCCTAAAACTTTTGAGCAGGCTTCTTTGCAAGCAAAATTATTACTTAGATAGGATATTTTATTAGAGTCATTCCTTGCAGACAGTTCTTCAAGCTCCTTAAAAGAAAGGATTTTATTTTCAAATCGAATACCGTGTTTTAAATATATATCCTTAATCCTAGATTTATCTACTAGATCTATTCCTATTCCTTTAATCATTTTTTACTCTTTTGATAGGTATTTTCTTATATTTAGGCTCTTATTGCCAAGGTGGCGGTCTAGAGCTAATCTCATTATTTTTTTTGAAGCTAACCTAGAACCTTCTTTAGTTAAATCTCCACTAGAGAAATTTAAGATATCTTCGCCTAGAAAGATTCCATTAGATTTAATCGAATCGGTCTGCACTTTAGTGAATCCAAGGCTTGGATCAAACATATACTTATCTTTTGGTTTAATTTTATTCCCGCTAATTGATTCAAAACTTAAATCTATTCCGTATCCAAGTTCTTGTAATAATACTAATTCAAAGCTTCTTAATAAAACTTCTATTTCGATTCTTTCTTTTTTTCCTGACAGGCCTTCACACAATAACTGATATTGGTTAAATATTTCCTCATGAGGATCTTCTTTTTCAGTAGCTTTGATTAAAAGCTCGTTTACGTAGATTATTGAATTAAATGAAACAGGCATAGAGAGAGAATAATGATTCAATAATTCGCACGCATTAAGGTTCTTTAATTCAGTTTTCCCACTAAAAGATACTGCGAATAAAGAAGTGGGTGTTAAAACTGACCTTAAGGGACTTTTAGGTTTTCTAGCTCCGTTAGCTACGACGTTAATTCTCCCTAAGTTTTTAGTGAATAAATCTACAAGAAGGCTTGTTTCTTTAAATGCTCTTGTATGGAGAACAAAAGCAGGTTCTAGATTAACTCGTTTTACCAAGGTCATACCCCATAGTACTTAACATAGCCTCATCGTCAGTCCACCCGCTCTTCACTTTAACCCAAAGATTCAGCATAACTTTTGTTTGTAAGATATCTTCAAGTTCTAATCTAGAAGCGGTGCCTATAGATTTAAGCTTGCTTCCAGATGAACCTATTAACATTCCTTTCTGACTGTTCTTTTCAACATATAAATTAGCGTCGATATGAGTAATCCTGTCTTCTTCTTTAAATTTTTCTATAGAAACACTTATTCTGTAAGGCAACTCATCTCCAACCCTAGTAATGCATTTCTCTCTAATGATCTCACTAGCCAAGAATCTCTCCGATATATCTGCTACTTGATCCGTGGGGTAAATATGATCTCCTTCAGGAAGTTTTAACAAGATAGAATCCATAAGAGCAGGGATATTTTGTTTCTTTAACGCCGAGATGGGAATAATATCAGAAAACTTATTTAGCTCTGACATAGTCCTTATGAATGGCAACATGTCGTCCTTTTGATTAATCTTATCTATTTTATTAATAACTAAAATGGAAGTTTCATAGTCTTCCGGAATTTGATTCATTAACTCTTGGTCTTCTTCTGTCCAATTTAAGCCTTCAATAACGTAAATAAGAACGTCTACGCCTTTCATGGCGCTTGAAGCTACTTTATTCATATACTTATTCAAAGCTCGTTTGTGATCTTTATGGAATCCCGGTGTATCAATAAAGATCATCTGTGAATCTTCAATGGTCTTTATGCCTAAAAGTCTATGTCTAGTTGTTTGCGGCTTTCTAGAAGTTATGGCTATCTTTTGGCCTAAGATTTCATTTAGAAGCGTTGATTTGCCAACGTTAGTTTTACCAACTATAGAAATGTAACCTGATTTTTTGTTATGAGGAGACATTATGAAATTTCAACTTTATTAAGTAATTTTTGAGCGGCGCTTAATTCAGCTTTCTTGCGACTTTGGCCATTGCCTGTTGCAGATATATTAAGATCTTTAACTTCGCAAAAAACTTTAAAATCAATTTTCTTCTCTTTAGACCCTTTTTGTTTAAGAGAATATAAAGGCAATTGAAGATTTCTTTTTTGAAGATGCTCTTGAAGTTTTGACTTAGGGTCTTTTAAATCTGCACTCTCTTCCAAAGTTAATAAATTTTCTTTTAGTAATTTATTTAGAAATCTATTTGTCTTTGAGTGATTGGAATCTAAAAAAACTGCCCCTATTAAAGCTTCAACAGCGTTACCGGGTATAGAATTACCTTCTAGCCCCTCTCCCTTGCCTGTTCGGATAAAATTAGATAACCCAATACTTTGAGCTATTTTAGTTAAGTTTTCCCTACTTACTATAGTTGCTTTAAATTGTGTTAACTTTCCTTCGTCCAGTGAATCAAACCTATCGTATAAATATTCTGTTACATATAAATTTAATAAAGCATCACCTAGGAACTCTAACCTTTCATTGTGTTCCGAAGAAAAACTTTTGTGAGTAAGCGCTGTTCTGAGTAAAGCCAAATTTTGAAACTTATAGCCTAATGTCGACATTAAATCTTTCATAAAATTATTCTATTCTTTGGTTCCTAGAAAAAGTAGGAAGATCAGAGAATGAACTCCAGTGAAGCCAAATGTATTCAGCCTTACCTACTAAGGTATCTTCTGAAAAATAACCCCATGCACGGCTATCTAAACTATTATCTCTATTGTCTCCTATAGCTAAATACCTTCCTTCAGGAACTATCCATTTATGTTGGGCGTACTCGGTTAGTCCTAAAGACCTAATGAAATGAGTTTTGTTATCAATAGTTTCTTTTATTAAAGACTCTCCATTTATAGTGGAAATAAGTTCATGATTTAACTTAGCTCCATTAATCCATATTTCGTAACCTTTAACTTCAACTTCATCTCCTGGAATACCGATAACTCGTTTAACATACTTTATTCCGTTTGTTGTGCATTTATCTTTCTGAAGTTTAAGAAATTTATTTAAAAATATTTGGCTTTGAGCTGTACTTAAAACTCCTAAGTCTGGCCTAGCTTCTAATGGGGAGGCATTACAAAGAGTATGTGGAGGTATGAATACAGCAACATCGTTACGTTTTGGCTTTTGTAAATCAGTTATCAAGTAATTTGTTCCAGGGGCTTTTAAACCGTAAGCATGTTTATTTACTAATACAAAATCTCCAACTTGTAGTCCTGGCACCATAGATCTACTTGGTATCTGGTAAGGTTCATAAGCAAATGACCTAATGCAAGTAATAGCCAATAAAATAAAGAAATAAGATTTACTTTCTTTTCTTAATTCATCAATAGTTAATATTGACCCTAAGATCCAAGAAGCGGCGGCTAAAAGTGTTGCAACAGATAAAATTAGACCAAAATCGAGATTCAACACGAAAATTCTATAAAGAATAACAAGCGACACTAAAAACATTAAAGTGCTCGTTAAATTTCTATAAAATGATTTCTCTTTTTTAGTAAAAAGTATCCACAATAAGTATCCAATAGTCTCGGATATTAAAAGAAATATTAAAGCCGTATCCATTTTAGTCTTTTACCCTTAAAACAGAGAGAAAGGCATCTTGAGGTACTTCAACTCTGCCTATGTTCTTCATTCTTTTTTTGCCTGCCTTTTGTTTCTTTTGCAATTTCATCTTCCTAGTAACATCTCCACCGTATAGCTTAGCAGTTACATCTTTTCTGTAAGCCTTAACCGTTTGTCTAGAAACTATTTTACCGCCGATAGCTGCCTGTATCGCAACATCAAACTGTTGTCTTGGAATAACTTCCTTTAAAGCTTCCGTGAATTGTTGCCCTTTGGAAGTAGCAACGGATCTATGCGCCATGTAGGCTAAAGCATCAACCTTATCTCCATTTAACAGAATATCTAATTTAATTACGTCTGATAGTTCGTATCTATCTAATGAATAATCTAAAGAAGCGTATCCCCTGCTAACTGATTTAAGTCGATCAAAAAAATCAACCACTATCTCACTTAATGGTAGGTCGTAAATTAATTCAGCTTGCCCTGCAACATAACGCATACTAATTTGCTTGCCTCTTCTGTCATTACAAAGCTTCATTACTGATCCTATGTAGGTTTCTGGGACTAATATATTTGCTCGAGCGATAGGTTCTTGAATAGACTTCACCTTACTATAATCAGGCAAAGCACTAGGATTTTCTATCCTTTGGGTAACTCCATCGGTGCCAGTGACTTCATAAGCAACTGTCGGAGCTGTAGCGATTAAATCCATCCCATATTCTCTATTTAACCTTTCCGAGATTATCTCCATGTGAAGGGTCCCAAGAAATCCACACCTAAATCCCGCTCCAAGAGCTTCGGAGTGTTCAGGTTCATAATGGAGAGAGGCGTCGTTTAGGCATAGCTTCTCTAAAGCTTCTCTGAAAGCTTCAAAATCATCAGCACTTTGAGGAAATAAAGCTGCGTAAACTTGTGGATTTACTTCTCTAAACCCTTCTAATCGTGGAGTATCTGAATTAGCTTTAATAATAGTATCACCAACAGGAGCTCCTCTTATTTCTTTTATACTTGCGCAAATAAAACCTACTTGACCCGAGTAGAGTTCATTTAAGTCTTTAATTTTTGGAGTAAAAACTCCTATCTTGTCTACACTGTGTTTTTCTTTTCTCGAAAATATTTCAATATTATCTCCTTTCTTTATACTCCCTTTTACTACTCGAACTAAAGATACAACGCCAAGATAGTTGTCAAACCAAGAATCTATAATTGAGGCTTGTACTTCAGATTCAGTGTCAACTTCAGGGGGTGGTATAAGGGCAACAACCTGCTCCATGACCTCAGATATGCCGGTACCCATTTTCGCACTAATACAAGGAGCGTCTGAAGCATCTACACCAATTATTTCTTCTATTTCGTGTTTTATTCTTTCAGGATCTGATTGATCTAAGTCAATTTTGTTCAGAACAGGGATGATTGTTAATCCTTCTTCAACAGCGTTATAGCAAGTTGACAGAGTTTGAGCTTCTACTCCCTGAGAGGCATCCACCAACAATATAGCCCCTTCACAAGCAGATAAAGACCTTGAAACTTCATATGCAAAATCTACGTGCCCAGGAGTGTCGATCAGATTAAATTGATACTCTTGGCCATCTTGGGCTTTATAAGAAAGGCTTACGGTTTGAGATTTTATAGTTATACCTCTCTCTTTCTCTAATTCGAGCGTGTCTAAAACTTGTGAGGTCATTTCTCTGGAACTTAAGCCGCCACATAGCTCAATAATTCTATCTGCAAGAGTAGACTTACCGTGATCGATATGAGCAATGATAGAAAAATTTCTAATATTCATCAAAAATACAAGTTTTTAGCTTCTAGAAGCCTAGGAAGGATAACTATTTTGACAAATTTAAGCTAAGAATTCTTTTAATTCCGTTTCTTGCTATACCAATGGTAATATTTCTTTCGGTGTTTATGCTTTTAAGAATCATCTTGAATTCTTCAACGTTGCTTATTCTAGCTCTTCCTAAAGAATAAATGATGTCACCTTGTCTTATTCCGGAAGAATAAGCCACTCCCTCAGAATCCACACCGGTTACTAAAATACCTGAGATTGATGCTTTATTTGGACTATTAGGTTGATTTTCTACAAGCAGTCCCAGAATATTTTCATTAGTATTAGTAAAGGCTATAGAAGGGTCTTTAGGTAACTCTCCTACCTTTACACTGATAGTTTTATTCTTTCCATCTCTTAGAATCATGGCATTGACCCTAGTGTCAGGCTTAATTGCACCCACAGTTAAAGGTAAATCTGAAGAATAAAAAATTTCTTCGCCATCAAAGAATAAAATCACATCTTCTTCTTTTAGCCCCGATTTCTCTGCTGGGCTATCTTCTATAATCTGCGATATTAAAGCCCCTTTAGGAACTTCCATATCTAAAGCTTCAGCTAATTCACTTGTCACTTCTTGAATACTAACTCCCAGCCAACCTCTTGCCACATAACCTTTTTCTTTTAATTGATCTACAACATCCATCGCATAATCTATTGGTATTGCAAAAGAAACTCCCATGTAGCCTCCTGATCTTGTATAAATCTGAGAATTAATACCTATCACCTCTCCATCTAGATTAAAAAGAGGACCTCCTGAGTTACCAGGATTAATTGCTACATCGGTCTGTAGAAAAGGCACATAAGTAGAATCAGACCCATTGGGTATACTTCGTCCTTTAGCACTAACTATTCCTGAAGTTACTGAGAAACGAAGCTGAAAAGGAGAGCCTATAGCAACCACCCATTCACCTACCTTAAGCTCTTTAGAGCTTCCAATTTTTAGGGTAGGAAGATTTTTTGCTTCAATCTTTAATAAAGCTACGTCTGATCTTTCGTCAGCCCCTATTACTTCTGCTTTAAATTCTCTTCTATCGCCTAAACTAACGGTGATCTCTTCAGCGCCCTCAACGACATGATTGTTTGTTAATAAATAGCCGTCATTAGAAATAATAAAACCTGAACCGGTAGAAACAACGGGTCTCGTATTTTCTCTTGGATCTGATGGTCTGGGTTGTCCAAAGAACCTTTCAAAAAATTCATCGTATCTAGGATCTCCAAAACCTCCACCAAAAGAATTTCTAGTATTTATAGTTTTCGTGCTAGTAATATTAACAACAGCAGGTGAAGATTCTTCAGCAAGATCCGTAAAGTTAGGTAAATCTTTTGCGTGCACAAGTCCAGTAACTACAAGAATAGCTACAAACAAGAATCTTTTATATTCAAACATTTGAATACCTTTTATTTATTTAAGTTATTAGCAAAGAAGTTTGCATTTTGAAGTATTTCTAGTTTTTTTTCAGTAGTAATATTACCGCTTACAGAAATAACGAAAACTCCATCTTTAGTTCTAAGATAAGCTATTCTCGAAGCTCCTGTAGAAGAGAAACCTGAAGAAGAATCAATTGGAGACAAGCTTACATCAAAAGTTTTACCAGTTGAAGGCAGGAGGTAATTGGCTCTTAATGAGCCCTTAGGATCCGAATGTAATGTTTGAAGTTCTGCATTTAATCCTGTAATTGAATTATTTAGTACTTCCATTGCCTGAGGACTAGCAATTGCTTCAGATATTCTTTGCGAAGCTAATTCTGGAAAAGTGTCAGGTTTGGAAATGAAAGTTTGAGAATTATAAACAATAACTAAAAGGCAACTCGCTACAGCAAGTCCGATGTAGTTTTTTTGTTTCACAAAAAAAGATTCTTGTAAAATTGATGGAGATTTAAAACCTTTTCCTAATTCCCTGCTTACAGTAGAAGAAACATCTGAAGTTTCAAAAGCCAAACTTTCATTATTAAAAGCACTTTTAGAGATTTGTAATTTCTTCCAATACTCTCTTAATTCAGGATTGATATTTATTTCATCTAAAACTCTACGAGTTTCAAAGTCAGATAATTCACCATCGCTAAGGGCCGAAATCTTTTCTTTAATTCCTTTACTAATTGTCATGATATTTTTGTGTTTTGATTAATTGAATTCTTTTCCATATGTTTGCTTACGACTTCCTCTATCATCTCCCTGCCCCTAAAGATTCTAGACCTTACTGTTCCAACAGGGCATTTAACTATTTCGGCAATTTGTTCATAGCTTAATCCATCAAACTCTCTTAAAGATAATGCTGTTCTTGTCTCTTCCCCTAGAGATGATAAAGTCTCAAAGATCAAATCTCTCAATTCGCTTGCTTTTAATATTTCTTGGGGTGAATCAACATCTAGTTTTTCAGGGTAAAAAGAATCATCTTGAGATAAATCGCTAATTACTACTTCGTCTCTTCTTTTTGAAGAAACCAAATAATTTTTGGCTGTGTTAACAGTAATCCTATATACCCATGTATAAAAGGAGCTCTCTTCTCTAAAAGAATTTATTGATTTATAGGACTTAATGAAAGCTTCTTGAGCTATGTCTTCCGCAAGCTGTTTTTCTTTTACATACTTAAAAGCAGTCGCTATGACTCTACTTTGGTACTTTAAAACCAACAGATCAAATGCACCGTAATCACCTTTCTTTGCCCTTCTTACAAGAGAAAGGTCAATTTCTTTATTACTGATTTTCCTTTTTTTGTTTTTCACTTAATCGGTAGACATATTTTATTAATAAAAGTTCGTAAACACTTATAATTTTTTTGATAGCTCTAAAGCCCCTCTAAAGCCTATATTGTCAATCGTTACCAGGATTAAGGGTATAGCTTTTAGGAGGTCTTGCATAGTTTCACTGCTTTCAAAGGTTTCTCTGAAAGTTTGATATACCTCTTCTGTAATTAAAGTGTTTACTATGGACCCTGCAAGATAAACCCCTCCAGTTGAGCCCCACACTAAGGCTACATACCTCAAATAAGAGGCAAGTAAATAAACTATTAATTCTTTTGTTTTAGAGCAGTCTTCATTAAGATCCTTATTTTCAAGAATCTCTTTACTTGATAGGTTTGTTCCCTCATCTTCAGACAAGACTTTATAAAAGAATCTGATACCTTTTCCGGATAGAAAATCTTCGTAAGTTGGAGCGCGCTTGCTTTTTAAGATAAAAGAATCTGTGATTTTCTTCAAATCATTTATTATTTCTTTTTGAGGGATATTTAAGTGCCCTGCTTCAGTTGCAATAATGTGTTGGTCAACTATACCAGCCAACCCAAGTCCAGTTCCTGGAGAGACTAATATTTTTGGCCCTTCTTCAGGCTGTCCCTTTCTTATACCTATGAAAGATAATTCACTCTTTTCTAGGCCTTTTATAGCATGAGCCTGTAAAGCTAAGTCATTCACAACTATTAAACCTTCCTTAAAGAGCTGATTTCTTAGTCCTTCAATGCTGAAGGAGATATTTGCATTAACGAAAGCAACTTCGTCTTCGATTATGGGTGCTGCTACTCCTATTACAGCCTTGCTAACTTTATTTGTTAATTCATATCTATTTAAATATTTATTACAAAGTGCCTCTATAGAGCTAGAATCAATAACTTCAAGACTTTCAGAATGCTCATATTTATAACAGTCGCTCGTGACACAAAACCTAGCGTTAGTTGCACCTATGTCTGCTAATAGAATCATTAATCCCCCCCTAATGTCTTTTCATGGCTTGATAAAATGATATCTACTAGAAGTTTCATTCTTGCATCCTTAGGTTCTTTTTTATTAACTAAAAGATCAAACACCTCAACGTCTTCAAAAGAAACTAATTCCTTAAAAAGATCCTGGTTAATGGCATTTAGATCATCAAAATTTGCTTCTACGAAAGGTACGAGAATAGAGTCAAGCTCCCAAAGGCCCCTTCTGCATTGCCATAAAATCTTTTTCTTTAAATCAGCCAAGCTTAATGTCCTATAATATTAATCGTGAAGTCCAATGAATTAATAGAATTAGACTATTTGAGCACACTTGAAATCATAGGTGAAGGCGCAATTGATCTGCTTCAAGGTCAGATTACTGCAGATATGACTAAAGTAACAGATGGTAAAAACTGTCTTGGGGCCTTATGTAATATCAAAGGAAGAGTAGAAAGTTCTTTTTTAATTGTAAAAAAGGCTGAATTGAAAGATGCATTCCTTCTTATAGGCGATAGAGAGGTGATGAAAACCACTCAAGACATTCTGCAGAAATATTCCCCTTTCTATAAGCTAGAAATGCGGTTCAATGATGAATATAAATTTATTGCAATAGATGAAGACTTTCTTTCATTTAATTTCTCTGAAACTGACTTGAATCTGAATATTCAACACCATAAAGATTTTCTGCGCGTGCACTATTTGGAAAAAAAGTTCCATTTATTGATTTTAGATAAGGAAGTTGATTGCTTTAAAGACCTAAAAAAAACTAATGACCTTAATGAGTGGGAAAAGGACAACATAATTAATAAAGATTTTAATATAAAGCCGGAAGATACTAACAAATATACTCCTCATGAACTGGGGTATCATCAAACAAAAAGAATAGACTTTGAAAAAGGGTGTTATACGGGACAAGAAATTGTTGCCAGAATGCACTATAGAGCTAAAAAGCTGCCATTCTTATTAACAGGAAGTTTAGATGCCCACGAAAGTACGTCTCCAGAAGTACTCAATCAAGAAGGTAAAAAAGCAGGTACCTTGCTATCTACTGCGAAACAAGAAAACTCAAATTTATGCTTAATCTCTATGAATAAAAACTACGAAAATGAAGAGATCAAATTCAAAGACTCCTCTGCTATAAGCATCAAGTAAATTTATTCAACCCAATTAATAGGGGCTTTTCCTTTTTTAACTAAATAATTATTAGTCTTAGAAAAATGCTTACACCCAAAAAAACCTTTATGCGATGAAAGCGGAGAAGGATGAGCAGCTCTAAGAACTAAATGTTTCTTCGAATCAATCTTATTACCTTTTACTGATGCATAATTACCCCATAAAATAAAGACAAGATCTCTTCTTCTATTCAGAACTTCTATCAATTTATCTGTAAATATTTCCCATCCTTTATTTGCGTGAGAGCCTGGTTTACCTTCCTCAACTGACAAAATTGAATTCAATAGAAGCACCCCTTGATCGGCCCAACTCTGTAGAAATCCGTGATTTGGTAATTCACAACCTAAATCATCTTTCAATTCCTTAAATATATTCACTAAAGACGGCGGAATCTTAATTTCAGGATTC
>Ga0208894_1000750_pt1 | contig 21698 bp, 20 predicted proteins | sample ETNtaG_12_FD_185752 | JGI IMG/M metagenome (GOLD analysis project Ga0208894, IMG submission 185752) | Marine microbial and viral communities from oxygen minimum zone, Eastern Pacific Ocean - ETNP201306SV49 (SPAdes) (version 2) | ecosystem: Environmental > Aquatic > Marine > Oceanic ...
TGATAACTTTGAATTCTAAATCAATATTTTCAAGATGTGTTATTTCACGAAGAGGCCGCACGTCAACTAGTGAACCAGGTAAGAACGCACGTAATCCGCGAACATCTACCGTAAAGCCACCTTTCACTTTACCGCTGATCACTCCGATAACAACCTCGTCAGCTTTGTGGGCAGCTTCAAGTTCAATCCAGGATTCAGCACGGCGAGCTTTTTCGCGTGATAGTTTTGTTGCACCAAAGCCATCTTCAACAGCTTCAAGTGCGACTTGAACCTCATCGCCAATGACGACTTCTATCTCGCCTTTGTCGTTATAAAATTGGTCTGCGGAAATAACGCCTTCGGACTTCAGTCCAGCATGCACAGTAACCCAGTCTTTATCGATATCGATAATAACACCAGTGATAATTGCGCCGGGGTTCATCTCAACGGTTTTGAGACTTTCTTCAAATAGGTCTTGGAAACTTTCGGTCATGGAATATACCTAATATATGACAGAGAATCAGGTGCGATGCACTAGAATCTGATCTCTTTTTTCCGCAATGCCAGATTTTGCGGGTCAGTTAAAGTTAAGGCTTACAGCAGAGTTAGCTGGCAACTGCTGGTCTACCCCTTAAATTAAATGCTAAGCTAACCCTTTGAAATCTATAATATTCAACACAGTTTCAAGGGCCTCTCTAGCACTCATCAGTGAGCTATCTACCTCAATGGCGTCCTCAGCGGCAACCAGGGGAGACACTTCCCGATTCATATCTCTTTCATCTCTTGCGCGAACCTGCTCTGCAAGGGCGCGCAGACTAACATCTTCGCCTTTCTCAATCAACTCTTTATAACGTCGATTGGCTCGTTCATCTATGCTGGCAGTAAGATATATTTTAAGGTCCGCTTCTGGGAAAACAACGGTTCCCATGTCTCTGCCATCGGCGACAAGACCTCCACCACGAGCAAAACTTCTCTGTCTTTTTAACAATGCCCCACGTACATCATTATAGGCGGCAATCTTAGATGCTCGAACACCTGTATCCTCAGTTCGCATTTCAGCGGTGACGTCATCTTCTTCAAGAAGCGCCTTAAATTGGCCTTCAGCACTGGTGATGAATCGGATATCCATATGTTCTGCTAGCATTGAAAGCCCAGTTACATCATCGGTATCAACTTTGCGGCGCGACGCAGCAATTGTCAGAAGGCGATATAGTGCTCCGCTATCAAGATAATTAAAGGATAGTTTGTCCGCGATCATCCTACTAACGGTGCCCTTACCTGAGCCACTTGGTCCATCAATGGTAATAATTTTAGTCATTCACAGTCTCAACATTAATAACCAATCCAACAGTTGCAGCGCAGTTGATGAAATCAGGGAAAGAGGTTGCTACATTATTACAACCTTCAACAATAATGTTCCCCTGAGCTCGCAAGCCCGCAATAGCAAAAGCCATAGCAATACGATGATCATGATGGCTGAGCACCCTCCCCGAGCCAATTGTTCCGCCAACGATACGTATTCCGTCGTCTGTTGCCACCGCGTCTATTCCCAGAGTATTGAGCCCATCAGCCATACTCTGGATTCGATCGCTTTCCTTGACTCGTAACTCTTTAGCTCCCGTCAAGATGGTTTCTCCCTGAGCGCAGGCCGCCGCTATAAATATTGAAGGAAACTCATCAATCGCAAGTGGAACCTGACTTTCCGGTATTTCAATACCCTCTAATTTAGCATATTGGACCCTAATATCAGCGACCGGTTCACCACCGATTTCAATTTCATTGGTCAAACTGATTTGAGCTCCCATCTGGCGTAAAATATTAATCACTCCAATGCGTGTAGGGTTAACTCCCACATGGCGTAATGTAATATCAGACCCCGGAGTGATGGACGCTGCCACCATAAAAAAAGCCGCTGATGAAATGTCTGCGGGAACATCTATCCGTGTTGCCTCAAGTCTCCCACCACCAGATAATCGTGTAGCACTGTCAGACACACTAACAGGATAGCCAAAGCCTCTTAACATTCGTTCCGTATGGTCTCGAGTTGGGGCCGGCTCTGTGACTGAAGTTTCACCTTTGGCATACAGACCAGCAAGCAAAACACAAGATTTTACCTGCGCACTCGCCATTGGCATGACATAGTCAATTGCTTTTAGCTGCTGACCACCCTTAATTTTTAATGGGGGAGTTCCACCTTTCGCAGTATCAATAACCGCCCCCATTGATACTAATGGATCTGCAACTCGACCCATGGGGCGCCCAGAAAGCGACGTATCTCCGGTCAGTTCAGTATCAAATGACTGGCCGGCTAAAAGCCCGCTTAAAAGTCGTATTGTAGTGCCTGAATTACCCATATATAACGGTTTTTCTGGCGATTTAAGTCCGTGGAGGCCAACGCCATGAATAACTAGACGTCCCTGCTCTGGCCCTTCTATTAAAACCCCCATATCTCGAAAGGCCTGAAGTGTCGCCAAGCTATCTTCCCCTTCCAAAAAACCTGTCACCTCAGTCATCCCCTCAGCCAAAGAACCCAGCATAATAGAGCGATGAGACATGGATTTATCCCCTGGCACACGCACACTTCCCTGCGCTTTGCCTCCCGGAACTATATGGTAATTAATACGTTTATCTGTCATTGAGCCCTGCAAGGATTTGTCTTCAAGCAATTTACTAAAATGATTTCGTGCATCTCTTGCCTGTGTAAAAACATCCATCAAATACTGTTGGTCACCCCCGTCAATAGCTTTACGGAGAGTTTGGAAATTACCCATAACCTGATCAAGGATAGTTAAGATCGCTTCTCGATTAGCCAAGGCAATGTCACGCCACATCACCGGATCACTGGCCGCTATTCTAGTGAAATCTCTAAAACCACCAGCTGCATAACGGAATATTTCTCGGTTATCTCCCATTCCCGCCAATGTATCAACTAAGGAATACGCCAAGAAATGAGGTAGATGACTAGTAGCCGCCAATATACCATCATGCTCTTCTACACTCATTTTTGACACAATAGCTCCGACATCAACCCAAAGACCTTCCACCAAGGACAGATGTTCGCTGCCTGTGAAGCTGTCGGGGGTGAGAATAACCCTATGATTCTCAAATAAGTTTTTATTTGCAGCGGTAACGCCACTTTTTTCTGATCCCGCAATAGGATGCCCTGGGATGAATTGACGTGGCACCTCGCCATAAATATCGTGGGCTGCCCGACAAACACTACCTTTTACGCTGGCCACATCAGTCACTGTAACGTCGTCTGCAAGAAGTCGTCGGCAATCTTTAAGGACTGCAGGAACAGTTAACGTTGGAACGCCAATCACAACTACATCGTTAGGACCTAACTCCGCAGCTACATCATCTAAACTTTCTATTGCCTCGTCTATAACCCCAGCTTCAAGTGCTAATTCAAGAGTGGAGCTGCGCCGAGAAATGCCCACCACATGCTTCGCAAGGCCTCTTTGTCGAGCAACAATAGCTAAACTAGAACCGATAAGTCCTAAACCGATCACTACTAAACGGTTAATCTGAGGCGCAGACTCTTTAGCTCTCTTAGACATGAGTGTATTCAGCCATTGTTTTTATCATTAAGGTTAGTTGGTTTCTGGGCTACAGAAGCGCGCGTGGATAAGACCCCAGAACGTTCAAGTCAGCAACATTCGCAGACAATTCCTCGAGGACCTTAGTAACTGCCTCATCCTCAATATGTCCAACAAAGTCTATAAAAAAAACATAGGACCATTTGCTGCTACGTGATGGCCGAGATTCCAGGCGAGTCATGTCTACGTTGTGGCGCCGAAAAGGCTCTAAGAGGTCGTGCAACGCCCCAGGCTTGTTGCGCACAGATACGACAACTGATGTGCGATCATCGCCACTCGGAGGCACTGATTCTCGACCAATAATCAAAAAGCGTGTGGAATTGTCAGGGCGATCTTCAATCTTCTCCCAAAGCTTTTCCAATTGGTATAGTTCACAGGACATATCCCCTGCAATCGCAGCAGAATTCCATTCACCCTGCACCCTCTTAGCTGCTTCTGCATTACTGCTGACGGCGACACGTTCAATACTAGGGTAATTCGAGTTCAACCATTGACGGCATTGTGCAAGGGACTGAGCGTGCGAATAGACCCTAGTAATATTGTCATTGTTAGTATTTCCACCCACCATAAAATGATGATGGATACGCAGTTCCACTTCACCACAAATCTTTATTGATGAATCCATGAAACTATCAAGAGTATGACTAATGACACCTTCGGTAGAGTTTTCAACAGGAACGACACCGTAGTTACATGCCCCGGCAAGAACCTCCCTAAACACTTCATCAATAGCGGCCTTAGGTACACTAATGGCGCCATCACCAAAATGTTTGAGCGCTGCTTCCTGGGTAAAAGTCCCTTCAGGCCCAAGAAAAGCAACCTTGATCGGTTGTTCAAGGGCCAAGCAGGCCGACATAATTTGTCTAAACAATCTGGCCATATCCTCGTTGTCGATAGGTCCAGTGTTAGCATCCATAATATGCCTCAACACTTGCGCTTCACGCTCTGGGCGATAGTACGCAGCATCGCCAAGGCCTTTCTTAACCTGGGCGACCTGTTGGGCAAAATCTGCACGTTGACTGATGCTCTCCATAATTTGAACATCTAGCGCGTCAATCTTATCCCTAAGCACCAATAAGGGGTCTTTTTTTGTCATAATTCCCTATCTCACCACATCTAATCACTTACTCTTCTCAAGAGTTTGAGTCAGACGAGTCCTCAGAATCGATAAAATCGTCATCCTCTGGCTCTGCTATCCTAGCCAAACTCACCAAATTTTCATTTTCTTTAAGCCGGATAATGCGCACACCTTGGGTATTTCGGCCTACAACAGAGACTTCATCCCCACGCGTTCTCACCATTGTACCCTGATCTGAAATCAACATAATTTCATCTCCAGCAAACAGTTGTGTCGCCCCAACTAGTGGGCCATTGCGCTCACTCACCTGAATAGCGATCATCCCCTTACCACCACGACCCTTAGTGGAGAACTCACCAACCAGAGTACGCTTCCCAAAACCGTTTTCACAAACAGTCAGTAAGAACCCGTCCGTTTGAGGAATTACCATAGAGATGACTTTGTGTTCCTCCGGCAAACGCATGCCGCGCACACCCTTAGACACACGACCCATGGCTCTAACGTCTGTTTCAGCAAAGCGCACAGCCTTTCCTTCGCTACTAAACAGCATAATATCCTGACTGCCATCAATAATCGCGGTGCCTACCAAATGATCGCCCTCGACTAAGTCAACCGCTCTCAATCCAACACTTCGCGGACGTGAATACTGGTCCAATGATGTCTTTTTAACGGTGCCATTGCCTGTGGCCATTATCACAAATTGATCTTCGCTGTACTCGTCTACCGGCAATATCGAGCTAATTCTTTCTCCTTCATCGAGAGCAAGTAAATTAACCACTGGACGCCCTCGGGAGTTCCTCCCGGCGATTGGAATTTGATAAACCTTGAGCCAGTAGACCTTCCCAAGATTGGTGAAGCAAAGAATTGTCGTATGAGTACTGGCCACCAGAAGGTGCTCCACAAAGTCCTCGTCTTTAACTGCCGTGGCAGACTTACCCATTCCGCCCCGCCGCTGAGCCTGATAGTCACTTAAAGGCTGGGTCTTTGCATAGCCTCCATGGGAGATAGTAACAACTCTATCTTCCTCGGTAATTAGATCTTCAATGGTAAGGTCATGCATTGACTCGATAATTTCGGTACGCCTCTCATCACCAAACTCTTCTACCACCGCTTCCAGTTCTTCACGGATAACCGACATCAAGCGATTAATGTCGCCCAAAATATCCTGATAATCAGCAATCTCATCAAGCTTAACCGCAAATTCTTCGATAATTTTGTCATGCTCCATGCCCGTTAAACGATGCAATCGCAATTCAAGAATATCTTTAGCCTGCTCAGGTGATAAGAAATATTGCCCATCTCTTAGGCCAAACTGATCTTCAAGCCACTCTGGACGAGCCGCCTCAGGACCTGCCCGGTCGAGCATTTTAAGAACAGAACCAGGATCCCAACCTTTAGCTACAAGAGCTTCACGAGCATCAGCTGGGGTGGAAGACGTTTTAATTAAAGCGATAATTTCGTCGATATTTGCCAGCGCTATTGCAAAGCCTTCTAAGGTATGAGCACGCTCGCGAGCCTTTCGTAAAAGATATATTGTCCGGCGAGTGACGACCTCTCTACGATGGCGTACAAAGGCCTCAAGCATCTGCTTAAGGTTGAGAATTTTAGGCTGACCGTCAACTAGAGCAACAACATTGATACCAAACACGTTTTGCATCTGGGTCTGGGCGTAAAGGTTATTGAGGACAACATCACCCGTTTCCCCTCGCTTGAGCTCAATAACAATACGCAAACCATCTTTATCCGACTCATCACGTAATTCTGAGATACCCTCAAGCTTTTTCTCTTTGACCAACTCTGCAATACGCTCAATTAACCGAGCCTTATTTAACTGGTAAGGAATCTCGGTCACAATAATCGTCTCGCGGCGAGTTTTTTCATCAATTTCAATATCAGCCCGAGCACGCATATAAATTCGGCCGCGGCCTGTACGGTAAGCCTCGATAATTCCAGCTCGACCGTTAATAATTGCACCTGTGGGAAAGTCTGGTCCTGGAATGTATTCCATTAACTCTTCGATGGTGATCTCTTCGTTGTCGATAAGGGCAAGACAACCCTTAACGACTTCAGCAAGATTATGAGGGGGAATATTAGTGGCCATACCCACAGCAATACCAGACGAACCATTGACCAACAAGGTCGGTACCCGAGTCGGCAAAACCACCGGAATCTGCTCAGTCTCATCATAATTCGGCGCAAAATCTACAGTATCTTTTTCTAAATCTTCTAACAGAGCATGAGCGATCTTAGTCATGCGGATTTCGGTGTATCTCATCGCCGCGGCTCTGTCACCGTCAACCGAGCCAAAATTTCCCTGGCCATCGACTAACATGTAACGCAATGAGAAAGGCTGCGCCATACGAACAATCGTTTCATAGACAGCAGAGTCGCCATGAGGATGGTACTTACCAATCACGTCACCAACCACTCGAGCTGACTTTTTATAGGCTTTGTTCCAATCGTTACTAAGCTCATTCATTGCGAACAGAGCACGCCGATGCACCGGCTTAAGGCCATCGCGCACATCCGGGAGGGCTCTGCCTACAATCACGCTCATCGCATAATCTAGGTAAGATTGCTTAAGCTCATCTTCAATATTAACTGGAACAATTTCTTTTGCTAAATCAACCATAATTTATTGTTATTTCCCGCGTTATTGGATTCAGTTTGTTGCCTTAATACCGCGCCAATTCACCCCCAAAAAGAAATTGGGTGCGACAAGACAAATCGCTCCCATTTTAGGGGTAAATTTTACCACACAAAGGGCTGAAAATGTGGCTTTTATTCACTCCATATAACTGGTCGACAATAAAAAATAGGTATACTCTTTCATACAAACAAGGAGAATCAATGACACTCACTAAGATTGACTTATTACTCAACTGTAAGTGGATAATTCCCATCATTCCAGAGAACCAGATCCTAACGAATTGCTCCATTGCAATCGATAATGGGCGAATTGTTGGCCTTTTGCCCCAAGCGGAGAGTGCACGGAAATTCTCCGCTAAAAAAGTCGAAGATTTAGACCACCATATTGTTATGCCTGGTTTGGTAAATAGCCATGGTCACGCTGCAATGAGTCTATTACGAGGCTATGCCGATGACCTGCCCCTAAGGTCATGGCTGGAGAACCATATTTGGCCAGCTGAAGCTAAATTTCTAAGTGAAGAGTTTGTTCGAGATGGCACCCGTCTCTCGATCGCTGAAATGATCAAAAGCGGTACAACCTGCTTTGCAGATATGTACTTCTTCGATGAAGTGATCGCCACAGAAGTTCGCAACACAGGGGTGCGAAGTCAAATTGGTTTTACAGTTCTGGATTTTCCTACCCCTTACGGGAAAGACGCTGATGATTACATCCATAAAGGACTGGCCTTGAGGGACAATTGCAAGGATCAGTCACTCATTAAAATAGCTTGTGCACCTCACGCCCCCTACTCGGTATCTGATAGAGCTCTGAGCATTTTGGCAACCTACGCGAGCGAATTAGATATGGCCATCCATATTCATTGCCATGAGAGCGCCAGCGAAATTACTGAATCATTACAAACCTATGACTGCAGACCTATCGAAAGACTTGAAAAACTAGGGCTATTGGTACCACAGACCCAATTAGTGCATATGACTCAAATAACGACAGAGGACATCGCGCTGGTCCGAGATCACAATTGTCATATCATGCACTGCCCTCAATCTAACCTTAAGTTAGCCAATGGTTTTTGCCCAGTGATGAAGTTCATTGAGAGCGAAGTCAACGTAGCCCTTGGAACTGATAGCGCTGCGAGCAACAACGATCTTGATCTGTTCAGCGAGATTCAGAGCGCCTCTCTCCTTGCCAAAGCCGTATCGGGAGATGCCGCCAGCCTTGACGCACACGCTGCACTGCGTATGGCGACAATTAATGGCGCCAGAGCATTGGCTTGGGATAATGAAATTGGCAGCTTAGAATCAGGGAAACAAGCAGACATAATCGCTGTAAAAATTGATTCTATTAGCCAACAACCACTGTATAATCCCGCTTCCCAGTTGGTTTATACCAACTCTGGAAGCCAGGTGTCCCACAGCTGGGTTGCCGGCAAAATGCTGTTAGAGAATAGTCAACTATGCACGATAAATGAGCGCAGCCTGATCCAAACAACAGAGCAATGGCGTAAAAAAATTCATCCTAACCAATCGCGTTTTGATTAATTACCTACCTAGGACAGTGAAAATAATGAATGTCGACCCTCAAGAAATCCATAAATTTGAAGAGCTTGCCAGCCGTTGGTGGGATCCTGACAGTGAATTCAAACCTCTTCATGATATCAATCCATTGCGAGCAAACTGGATCGATCAGCGTGCCGAGGTTGCTGACAAAAATTTACTTGATGTGGGCTGCGGTGGAGGCATCTTGTGCGAGGCAATGGCTCAGAGAGGCGCCAGCGTCACTGGTATTGATATGGGCGAAGCCCCATTATCTGTAGGGAATCTACACAAACTTGAATCTGGTGTTGAGGTTGACTACAGAAAGTCCACCGCTGAAGATTTCGCCAAAACTCACGCCTCTGCCTTTGATATCGTGACCTGCCTAGAAATGCTGGAACATGTGCCTGAACCTGGGTCTGTAGTGCAAGCCTGCGCGCAGATGACTAAACCTGGAGGTACCGTATTTTTCTCAACGATTAATCGAAATCCAAAATCATATTTGCTGGCAATTATTGGTGTGGAATATGTCCTACGCATGCTACCAAAGGGAACACACGAATTTTCAAAATTCATTCGCCCCTCTGAACTTGGAGAATGGATACGCGAAGCAGGATTAGAGATCACCGATATGACTGGCCTGCTTTATAATCCATTGACTAAAACTTATAAACTCAGCGAGCGTGATGTGGATGTTAATTATATGATCTCCGCTCGGAAGCCTGACTAAAGATTTCATCCGGGAGAGTTATTTTGATATTCCAGACGCTACTTTTTGATCTAGACGGAACCTTATTAGATACGGCTCCAGATTTCATTAGCGCGCTGAATACTCAATTACTCAGTCACGGTCGTGACCCGATTCCGGATTCAGCTATTCGCGCTAGCGTAACCAATGGTTCTGCAGGGCTGATTGAAAAAGGTTTTGGTATCAGCGTTGACCACACCCTTTTCGATAGCATACGTGAAGAGTATTTAGACCTATATTTTAGCAACATAGCAGTCAAGACAGCCTTGTTTTCTGGGTTAGGACAGGTTTTGGATACCTGCGCGGAACGCAACATTCCATGGGGCATAGTGACCAACAAGCCTTGGAAATACACATCTGCTGTCCTTGACCAATTAAGCTTGCTTGATGTGGCTGCTACTGTGATATGTCCAGATCATGTACAGCAGCCCAAGCCTCATCCCGAAGCAATGATGCTAGCGTGCTCTGAAACATCCACTTTGCCGAAAGATTGTATTTATATCGGTGATCATCGCCGAGACATCGACGCAGGAAACGCTGCAGGCATGGTGACCATCGCAGCAGGTTGGGGCTACATCGAAGCTGATGAAGACATCAATAGCTGGAATGCAGATTTTATTCTGGCCAACTCCAATCAATTACATCAACTACTATTCAATCAATAATCTTTAGGAAATAATCGTGCTCTCTGCCAAAAATATTATCAGTTACAAGGCACCAGCCAATCACCTCTCTGAGCGGGTCATACTTATCACTGGAGCTGGCGATGGGATTGGAAAAGCAGCGGCTCTGGCCTGCGCAAACGCAGGCGCCACCGTGATCCTCGCAGGGCGCACGACAGCGAAGCTGGAAGCAGTTTATACCTCGATATTAGCTGCCAACCTACCTGAACCTTCTATTTACCCTATAGATCTTGAAGGTGCCACTGAGGAAGACTACTTAGGTCTGAGTGCATCCATTGAGCAGCAGTTTGGTCGGCTCGATGGGTTGCTCCATAACGCAGGGATACTTGGACAAAGAACTCCGCTAAACAATTATTCCATGGAGCTTTGGAATAAAGTTCTTCAAATCAATCTCACGTCTCAATTTCAAATGACCCAATGCCTCATGAACGTCTTAGAGAAATCAACGGACGCCTCAATCGTCTTTACGACCTCTGGCGTCGGCAAGGTCGGTAGAGCTTTCTGGGGAGCCTACGCGGTAAGTAAATTTGCCGTAGAAGGAATGGTACAAACCTGGGCATCTGAGGTAGATGGTTTAGGGTCAGTGAGAATTAATTCAATCAATCCAGGAGGCACGCGGACCAACATGCGCGCCCAAGCGTTTCCCGCGGAAAATCCCTATTCACTGGCAACCGCTGAAGATATTATGCCGGCGTATCTATATCTATTAGGCTCAGATAGCACCACAGTGAATGGCCAATCTATTGATGCTCAGATTCGATAATAAATATCGTGACTATTTGTAGGGATTACCTCTGGCGCGAAGCTTTTTCTCTTTGCGTTCTCGAATATCTTTGAGAACATTTTTCTCACTAAATTTCGGCGGTTTAAGTGAAACGGCTCTAAACAAAGAGATTACCTGCTTAGGATCTAACTCAATAAACTCAGATCGCCGCACAAAAGAAGGCAGTTCGATTGGGCCGTAGCTAATTCGCTTCAACCGATTCACCTCTACCCCTTGAGACTCCCAAAGCCTTCGTACTTCACGAGTTCGCCCTTCGGCTAAAATAACTCTAAACCACTGATTACTTGAAATATGCTCATCATTACTTCGGGCATGTTGTGCCTTGACCGTCTGAAACTTTGCCACGCCATCCTCTAGAATCACACCTTCAGTTAGGCGAGCGATCATTGCTTCATTAACTTCCCCATAAATACGCACCATGTACTCTCTCTTCACTTCATAGGAAGGATGCATAAGGCGGTTAGCCAGTTCACCATGGGTAGTAAATAAGAGTAGTCCACTAGTATTGATATCCAGTCGACCTATGGCGATCCATCGACCTCGGCCCAGTCGTGGTAGTCCCTCAAACACGGTAGGCCTCCCTTCAGGGTCAGTCGTAGTACTGACCTCCCCCTCCGGTTTGCTGTACATTAGCACTCGTGGACTATCATCGGTCACTATCTTTATGGGACGCCCATCAACCAGAATACGATCATCTGCTACTGCACGATCTCCAAGTTTAGCCGTAGACCCATTAACAGAGACACGACCGGCAGAAATCCACTTTTCCAGCTCGCGCCGAGAGCCAAGACCCACTGTTGCAAGCAATTTTTGTAATTTTTCACTCATCTGTAGCATCACTATCTTTGTAATCATCCAGATTTGTTTCAGAATAATCCTCTATCATCGAAGAATCATTCGAATTCACGCCATCTTCCTGCTCACTAAGTTGAAATAAAGCATCCTCTTCAACAGGAGACTCATCGTTTGCTGCGACCGACGGCGGAACTGGGTCTGCGGCTAACGCAAGCTCAAGGGCTGGGTCTAGTTCAGCAAAGTCTTTAATTTCGCTCAGCGCCGGCAGATGCTCTAAATTTTTTAAATTAAAATAATCAAGGAACATTTTAGTCGTAGCATATAGGGCCGGCTTGCCGGGAACATCTCGATGACCAACAATTCGAACCCACTCTCGCTCCTGCAAAGACTTGATAATATCTGAGCTAACAGCAACTCCCCTAACTGCCTCAATATCGCCACGAGTTAATGGTTGGCGATAGGCAATCAATGCTAAAGTCTCGAGCATTGCCCTAGAGTAACGTTTAGGTTTTTCCTGCCAAAGACGATTCACCCAAACTGACAGATCTTGACTAACTTGGAAGCGATAACCACTGGCCACCTGCATTAGTTCAAAGCCTCTGCCTCTGCAATCTCCTTGAATTTCTTCAATGGCGGCTCTGATTTGATCTCGCGGAGGCCGCTCGTCTTCTTCAAACAAGATCTCCAAGCGAGCAATATCAACTGGCTTTCCCGCTGCCAATAAAGCACCTTCAATTATTTTTCTTAGTAAGTCAGAGTTCATGAGGACCTTGCTTTAACATGAATGGGGCCAAAAGATTCATTTTGCACAATCTCAACCAGTGATTCTTTAATTAATTCCATGATGGCCAAAAAGGTCACCACTACGCCTAATCGACCTTCACTCTCTTTAAATAAGGAAACAAAAGAAACGAATTTTTTACCGCGAATATTTTCTAAAACCTGGGACATTCTTTCACGCGTTGATAACTTTTCAAGTTGAATAAGATGTGACTCGAACATCTCCGCGCGTTTTAATACATCCGCCAAGGCCGTAAGAACTTCCCGCATATCCACTTCGGGATGCTGTCTCTCCTGATTTCTATCCGGTGACTCTGCGGCAGCCTGATGAATATCTCTACCCATTCGTGGCATTTCATCTATATCTTCAGCAGCTGTTTTAAACCGCTCGTATTCCTGCAAACGGCGAATCAATTCGGCCCGCGGATCGCCTTCCTCTTCTTCATCAACAACCTGCCTTGGCAATAAAATTCGTGATTTAATTTCTGCCAACATTGCAGCCATCACGAGATACTCTGCCGCCAACTCCAGCTGAATAGACGTCATCAAATCAATATAACCCATATATTGGCGTGTTATCTCGGCAACATTGATATCGAGAATATCAAGATTTTGACGGCGAATTAAATAGAGGAGTAAATCTAACGGCCCTTCAAAAGCCTCCAAAATAACTTCCAGTGCATCAGGCGGGATGTAAAGATCTTTTGGTAGCGCGGTGAGCTCTTTTCCCTGCACTACAGCGAAGGGCATCTCTTCCTGCTGAGGTTGTATTTTTACCCCTGCTCCGGCACTAGAAGATGACATTTTGTCACCACTTAAGATTGCTTCACTAGCCACGGTCTACCCCATCTGTATTCTAGCGAGTATTATAACCACAATACCTTGCTGCAACATCACCATTATTCAAAACTGGAGAAATCACCCATTCCCTGACGTGCTATTCTTGGGTTAGTGTCAGTCATGTCTACTACGGTTGTCGGTTCAAGGCCACAGTAGCCGCCATCAATAATGGCATCAACATAGTGCGCCATGGTCTCCTTGATATCATAGGGGTCGATCAGAGGATACTCATCATTAGGCATGATCAATGTCACACTCATCATGGGCTCACCTAAATCGTCAAGCAGAGCTTTCACGATCGGACTGTCAGGTACTCTAATACCAATGGTTTTGCGCTTTGGGTGAAGTAATCTTTTAGGCACTTCCGATGTAGCATTTAGAATAAAAGTAAATGGACCTGGAGTGCTCGCCTTTAGAATACGAAAAGCACTATTGTCTACTTTGGCGTAATTGGCGAGCTCTGAAAGATCACGACACACCAAAGTAAAATTATGCTGTTTATCTAATTGGCGAATTGTCCTAATTCGCTCCAAAGCCTGCTTATCTCCGATATGACAGCCAATGGCGTATACCGAATCTGTGGGGTAAACAATAAGTCCCCCTTTACGCACCACATCGGCTGCCTGAGCGATTAAACGTGGCTGCGGATTATCCGGGTGTATTGAAAAGTACTGGCTAGACAAAGGTTCCACTCCAATTTGAGGTTCATAAGACCCATATAGAGTCTCATATATTGAGAAGTCATTATTCCAAGAAATATATTTCTTCAAGTTAAGTATAGGACATCACAGAGTCGACAAGCGAGGCCAAATCGCTACAATAGCAAACCCTACGCAGAAGTCGATTTATTATGGCCATCACTGATAGCTCTTCAGACAAAGCAAATAATTCTTTGAGCCAAAAACCGTCTGGCATATTTTGGAACCTTTTGTTCAATCTTATCGTGCCCATGATTATCTTAACCAAGTTTAGCGGAGCGGATACTCTTGGTATTAAATTTGGTCTTATCATCGCACTGTCATTCCCCATCGTTTATGGGTTAAAAGATTTTATAAACACCAATAAAATCAATCTGTTTTCAGTGTTGGGCGTTATCAGTGTTCCTCTGACCGGTGGAATAAGCCTGCTTGAATTAGATGCCATTTACATTGCCATTAAAGAAGCGGCTATACCGGGTATATTGGGTACTGCCATTCTAATTTCCCTCAAGACGACGCAACCCTTTATTCATACACTCCTTAAAAATAGATCTATAGTTAATACGGTTAAAATATCTCAAGCATTGGATGATAACCTCTGTCATGCTGAATATGACCGTCTATTGACTAATGCAACTTGGTTTCTTGCTGGTTCGTTCTTTCTATCATCAGCACTGAATTTTTTCCTCGCAATTATTATTCTAACTGCAGAACCGGGAACCGAACTCTTTAATCAGCAACTGGGGCGAATGCTCGCGCTGAGCCTTCCGGTCAACGCGCTCCCGGCTATGTTGGTTAATATAGCTAATCTAGTCTACGTGTCGCGAGGCATTAAGCGCCTCACCTCACTGACTCTAGAGGAAATCTTAATTATAGATACGGAGAACGTTTAATAATGTGGTATTCAATCGTTAGTGAAGATGTAAAAAACAGCCTGGAGCTCCGACTTAAAGCCCGACCCGCTCATCTAGAGCGACTGATAGCCCTGAAAGAAAAAGGAAGGCTACTTGTCGCCGGCCCTCAACCGTCTATCGATAATCAAGAACCCGGCGAAGCAGGCTTCAGTGGTAGTATTATTATCGCGGAATTTGACAATCTGCAGGATGCTGAACATTGGGCAGGTGACGACCCCTACGTTACCGCTGGTGTTTATAGTGTTGTAACAGTTAAACCTTTTAAAAAAGTGCTTCCTTAAGATCTCGGATTTTTTAGTACAATCATAGTATGATCCTTCAACGCTCAATATTGATACAGAACCTTATGAAACAGACGATTTTTACAATTGCCATCTTGCTTGTGCTTGTAGTGCCAGCAGCACTAGGTCAAGCGCCCATGAATACTCAGCCAGTTCCTGAGATTGAAACCGCAACTACAGATCCAGCAGATGTTGTAGACATTGAACCATCTGTAGATTTAGTTGAAACTGAAGAGCCGCAGTTTGATCCCGAAACGCGTTATGTTGCCGATGAATTCTTTGTACCCTTGCGCGAAACCCCCTGCCCACGCTGCAAAATTGTTCATTGGGGAATCAAATCCGGAACTCAAGTTACTCTATCAAACCTCCGTGACGGATGGGGGCTAGTCGAAACATCAAAAGGCTACAAAGGCTGGATGGAGGAGCAATTCATTGCACTCACTCCCTCAGGTAAAGAGCTGCTTGAAATAAGTAATACTGAGTTAGTCAGGGTTAAAAGTAATGCCGAGCAGCTCAATATGACCGTTTCTGAACTTGAACAAGATATCGACGCCCTTGAGCAAACTGTTAATGAGCTACAGCAAGACAAACAGGTTCTGAACAGGCAACTCGCAGATGTCGTCGGACTTAATTCTGATCCAGTAGCTTTAAATGAGCAAAATCAAACCCTAGTCAAACAAAATCACATTCTCCAGAGCGACAATGACGTATTAATTGCCGAGGTCGAGATTTTAGAAAATGACCGTCGTAACCAGTCCTATTTGTATGGTGGCCTCACTGTATTCTTGGGTGCGCTGTTGGTTGTTTTGATACCACGACTTAAAGGGCGAAAACGCCTCTCAGAATGGGGTTAAAACTGATTACATCTTTTAGATTTTGATTCAGGCCATAAAAAGGAAGCAGTTAATGTTTAAAGTACTCTTTAGCATCTATTTAATAATCATGCCGCTAGAAATAATCGCTGCTGACAATAAAATAGTGAATCCAAAAGTCATGTTAGAGACTGAAAAGGGTGATATTGTTATCGAACTCTATCCAGCTAAAGCCCCTGTCACAGTAGACAGCTTTATTAAGCATGTGAACAACTATCACTATGATGGTCTAATATTTCATCGGGTGATCAAAAACTTTATGATTCAGACGGGTGGGTTTACTTTTGATTTTACTCCTCGACAATCTGACAGACCTACAATTATTAATGAATCAAGCAATGGCCTAAAAAATAGGCGTGGCTCTATTGCCATGGCTCGCACTAGCGCGCCCGACTCGGCCCAAGCTCAGTTCTTCATCAATCACAGTAACAATGGGTTTTTAGATACCAAAGGCGATCAAATTGGATATGCTGTATTTGGTCAAGTGATTAACGGCATGAGGACCGTTGACGCAATAGCCAACTTGCCAACTGGAAATTTTTCGATGTATCAAAATGTACCGACTGAGCCCATAAGGATTCTTAGCGCTCGCTTAATGAATCCTGAGTCGTGGGTAGCTCTTGAAGATCCAAAACCTGCAAAACCCGCATTTGAAAGACCTGTCCCGGCCAAGTAATCTGATAAAACTATGACTGCACTCAGTATTAATCTCAACAAAATTAGCTTACTTCGCAATTCACGGGAGGGAAACTATCCTAACATCGTCAAACATGCAAAACTTTGCATTGAGCATGGTGCCGACGGGATTACTGTGCACCCCCGTCCCGATCAGCGACATATCCGCCCAAAGGATGTGCGAGACCTCGCTGAATTAGTGAGGCTCCAGCCTAATTTGGAATTCAATGTAGAAGGTAACCCTTTTGCTCCTGCGCTAGCAGACTACCCGGGATTCTTGGAGCTAGTGGAGGAAACCAACCCTGATCAGTGCACCTTAGTGCCAGATACTGACAGTCAGTTAACCTCCGATCATGGGTTTGATCTGCACAGCTCTGGTAAAGCTCTATATCCCATTATCCAGCGCCTAAAAAGTCAGGGAATGAGAGTCAGCTTATTTATGGATCCAGATCTAGAGCAAATTGAACTTGCTGCTAAAGTGGGAGCAGATCGAATAGAGCTATACACAGGCCCATATGCCGCGTCCTGGGGCTCCGATGGCTTAGAGACAATATTTCAACAACATCTGAAAGCTGCCCAACTTGCAACTTCACTCGGCATCGGGGTCAATGCTGGTCATGACTTGAATTTAGATAATTTAGCTAAATTTTCCTCGATTCCCAACTTGTTGGAGGTATCCATAGGGCATGCTTTTATCGTAGACTCATTATCTATGGGTATGGCTAGCACAGTGCAAGCCTACAAGAAATTACTTAGCCAAAATTAGTGGTAATTATGTCTGAGCAGATGCCAGATCAACTCCCCGCTGCCGATTGGTCGTCAAAGTCACTAAGCCTCAACTGTGTTGGCGCCGGCCTAGTGGGGAAAACTCTTTGTCATCTAATGTCTCGGCACATTCAGCTAAATCAAGTTATCAATCAGAGTCAACCTTCAGCCCAGCAAGCAGTAGATTTTATTGGTGCAGGGCGACCCTTTGGCATAGATTCTCAGCCATTAACGCATCTTGAGCCTGCAGATATTTGGATGATTACATGTCCAGATGATCTTATTGAATCAGTGGGAAATAAAATTATCCAATCAGGGAGACTGCAGCCAGGCAATATTATTTTTCATTGCAGTGGCGCTATCTCATCAAAGATATTTCAGATGCCACAGTCGGCAGACATCAATGTTGCCTCTGTTCACCCAATTCACAGCTTCTCTGACCCCCGATCTTCTCTCAAGATTTTCTCTGGAACCCCCTGCGCTATTGAAGGGGATTTAAAAGCTACCAAAGTTTTGGATTATCTATTTCAATTAATTGGTGCCGATCCCTTTCCCATCGATAGTGAAAACAAGTCTTTGTACCATGCGTCAACGGTAATGGCCTGTAATTATTTAGTAAGTTTACTCGAACTAAGTAAGATGATGCTGTCTCAAGCAGGAGTCGATCACAAAAACCACTCCAACCCTCTTAAAGCGCTAATTGAGCAAACACTTAATAACTATCTAATTGGTGATGCACAGACTGCGCTTACTGGGCCAATCTCAAGGGGCGATGTGGATACCATCGCTTCTCACCTTGCTGCCCTTGAGAATGCGCCTTCAGATTGGCGAAAAGTCTACTGTAGCCTGGGGAATATTGCTGCAGATATATCGTCTAAGCAATCTCTAGCATCGCCAAAAAGCCTGCAGGCAATTACTAAGTTACTCAATCAAAAAGACGCAGATCGCAAGTATGACTGATAAATTTCTTTCTAATCAGCGAACTGATAGTCCTGAATATTTAAAGAGAAAAAAATTCTTTAGCCATCTAGTTACCGTTTATGGCCGAAAACCTGTCTTGGAGATACTGGAAGACCAAGAACTTAATATTTTCCGGCTCCATCTTGCCGAAAGTAATCGAAGTGGCGGGATTATTGATCAGATTAAGCAGATCGCCCGTCATCGTAATATTGAGGTTCTCCACCACAGCCGCAACGAACTATCGCGTATTTCCCGTAACGGTAAACAAGACCAAGGAGTGGCCTGTGATATTCATTGTCCAGCCTACCAGCCCTATGAGCAGGCACTTGATTCAATGGATGGCGAAGAACGCAAAATCTTCATTGCTTTAGATGGCGTAACCAATCCACAAAATTTAGGCATGATTATTCGTAGTGTCACTGCCAGCCCCTGCCATGGACTCTTGCTTCCCACTAAAGGTGTTGCAGATATATCGCCTCTCGTCATCAAAGCCAGTGCAGGAACAGTTTTCAAAGGAACTATATTGCGTTGTGAAAGTTTAGTTCTCGCACTACAAAACCTAAAGAAGCAAGGTTTTGCGCTCTGCATGCTTTCATCTCATGATGCCACACCTTTATCTGATTTGAACATCAAACAATCGGTAGTCTTTGTGTTAGGTAATGAATCAGACGGTGTTAGCGACAATATCGCTAGTCTATGCGACTACCGAGTGGGTATTCCCATGAATAACGGGGTCGAATCCCTAAACGTTGCGGTAACCGCCTCTCTGGTGGCATTTACCGCCAAATAAGGCCAGCGGCTGTTACTTAGTGCGCCTTTTAATAAAAGCCAAAAACCCACCGAGAAGTGCAGCCAACCCTAAAATGATGGACAATCCTACTAATATGGTAAGCAGGTTGGATGTCAACGTTGATACCGGCAAATCATAGAGTTTGACTGCCATTACCAAAAAAGCGGAGCAGGCGACCATGGATGCGATCCAAGCTGAACGTTTCTTAAAGATATTTTTTGAAGGGTTCTTAGACAAACTAGCTATCTTCCTTTGTTAAATTAAGCTCAATGTGTAGTTGTTAATACTCACTTATAATTAGCTAAGAAACTGACAAACTGTTGTTCATCCATTACTGCTATATCGAGAGTTTTTGCTTTGGTCAGCTTAGATCCGGCACCAAGACCCGCAACAACCTGTGTGGTTTTGGCGGAGACACTTGAGGCGACCTTGGCACCTAAGGCCTGTAACCTATCTTTTGCTTCGGCTCGGCTCATAATCTCCATACCGCCAGTCAAAACCCATGTCTGCCCCTTTAGAGGCTGAGCCTCCAAGCTCGAAAGGTCAATATCTTCCCATTCGACCCCCGCATCTCTCAGTGCTTGAATAATCGATAGATTATCGGGGTTTTGGAAAAAATTAACGATATAACGAGCAACAATGGGCCCAACGTCATCAATTTCGAGTAATTCATCTGCCGATGCCTTCGCAATGAGCTCAATTGAACCAAAATTATTGGCCAATGTATGGGCTGTTGCTTCTCCCACCTCTCGAATACCCAGCGCATACAAAAATTTAGCCAATGTTGTCTTTTTACTGACGGCAATTGCACCAATTAAGTTAGACGCTGATTTTTCTGCCATACGTTCTAACTTAACTAACGTGTCTACGTTAAGATCATAGAGGTCCGCCACAGAAAAAATTACCGATTCATCGACCATAAGCTCAACCAACCTATCACCGAGTCCATCGATATCCATCGCCTTACGTGAAGCAAAATGTTTAATGGCTTCTTTAATCTGAGCACCACAGAATAGCCCTCCGGAGCAGCGCGCTACAGCCTCCCCCTCAGCTCTTCTCACCGCCGATTGACAAACAGGACAACGCTCTGGAAATACTAGCGGTAGGGCATTGTCCGGCCTTCTATCCAACACCACCTTAGCTACTTGAGGTATGACATCCCCAGCGCGACGTATGATCACAGTATCGCCTATTCGGACTCCCAGTCGATTAATTTCATCGCCATTGTGGAGAGTGGCATTGCTCACGGTCACACCACCGACAAAGACAGGTTCTAATCGAGCAACCGGTGTAATTGCCCCAGTGCGACCCACCTGAAATTCCACATCAATGAGTTGAGTCATCTCCTCTTGAGCAGGAAATTTTCTGGCGATAGCCCAACGGGGTGCTTTAGCCACAAAACCCAATCTTTCTTGTAGCTGCAAACTATTCACTTTATAGACTATGCCATCGATATCATAAGGTAAGATTTTCCGTTGCTCTGCTAAGCGCTGGTAATAGTTTTCACAGGCGGCTATGCCCTTCACCGTTTCAACATGATCATTAATTTTAAATCCCCACCCCCTCAGAGCACTCAGCATACCTTCATGAGTTTGAGGAACTCTGTCCGCGAGATACTGGCCAACACTATAAGCACACATCTCTAAAGGTCGACTCGCTGTAATTTTGGAGTCCAATTGACGTAAGCTTCCAGCCGCAGCATTACGCGGGTTTACAAAGGTCTTGTCACCTGACAATAAAGCCGCTGCATTCAGAGCATCAAAGCCAGAGAGAGGTAAATAAATTTCACCCCGAACCTCTAGGGTAGATGGGATATTATCTCCATGAAGCTTTAGCGGCACGCTTCTAATCGTACGCACATTAGCAGTGATATCTTCACCAACACTGCCATCACCTCGAGTTGCTCCATAGATTAGAGCACCATCTTTATACAGCAGGCTAACTGCAGCTCCGTCGAGCTTAGGTTCACACACATACTCTATATCGGCACTGGAATTGAGCCTATCTTTAAGCCTGCGCTCAAACTCTTGTAGCTCAGTATCATTAAAGGCGTTATCCAAGGACAACATAGGTAAGGCATGTTTGATTTGAGAAAAAGATGAAAGTGCAGTGCCACCGACACGCTGACTGGGAGAGTCTAAAGCAATAATATCTCGGTAAAGCTCTTCTATACTCTGCAACTCTCTTAGTTGCCGGTCATATTCAATGTCCGGGACTGTTGGATCATCCAGCACATAGTAACTATGATTATGGTTATTGAGCTCTTTAACAAGGT
>Ga0208894_1000759_pt1 | contig 21486 bp, 22 predicted proteins | sample ETNtaG_12_FD_185752 | JGI IMG/M metagenome (GOLD analysis project Ga0208894, IMG submission 185752) | Marine microbial and viral communities from oxygen minimum zone, Eastern Pacific Ocean - ETNP201306SV49 (SPAdes) (version 2) | ecosystem: Environmental > Aquatic > Marine > Oceanic ...
ACCCACAAAACTTAAAAAACTCGTTTATTGCTGGAGCAGCACTAAGCTCTATTATTTCTCTGTTTAATATTATTGCATATGTAATTGATACAGGGAACACTTCGTTCTATACTGGAGAAATAGTAGAGAACCTTATGATGACACAAAGACTTTATTTAGGATTTTTCAATGTTATTGCTCTCGTCTTTTGCATAGAGTCTTTTTTTAATTTTTACAATAAAAAAACAGCTAAAGCCTATTTTTTGTTAGCAATTCTTTTATTAATTACAACCCTTTTGATAGCTTCCAGAACGGCAGTGGTTTTAATTTTATTTATTTTAATTAGTACAACCTTGTATAAATTAAATTCTAAAGCCAGAAATATAGGAATAATAGCAGTTGTAGTAGGGGGATTAGCGCTGGTGCTTACTAATAATAATTTTTCAAAAAGAATTTTATACTCAGCAGATGATCAAAGAGAAAGTTTTGTAGAAAAATTTAAAACACATGAACCAAGATATTTAATTTGGAAAAACTCCTTTGAAATCTTTAATGAAAACAACAACAAATCCATAGGCTTAGGATTTGGAAAAACACAAGAACTGCTAAGAGAGAAGTATAAAAAAATAGAGCCTGTAAAGAAAAGAGAGTGGTTTATTCAACGAGATTTTAACACCCATAATCAATATATAGACTTCTTATTAAGCATTGGGGTTTTTGGGCTGGCGGGTTTTATAGCCTTGCTTATTATAATATTAGTTGATTCGAAAAAAACAATTTATAATTTAAACACATATTTTTCCTTAATATTTTTTATGCTTTTTGAAAATCCTTTTCATAGGATCTTCGGGGTATTTGTGATTGCGTTAATTTGCTACACTATTTTAAATAAAAACAAAATCAAAGAATGAAAAACATTTTAGTAGTCGACTGGCTTGATAAATATGGAGGAGCAGAAAGAGTTGTTTCTTCTATAGCCAGCGTGTTAAGCTTTGATAAATGCTACATGCTTATTAATGTTATGAAGCAAAGAGACATTACAAAGGTTTTTGCAGGGAAAGATATTCAAATAAGCGAAACCAATTTGAAATATTTTGGAAAAAATTTTAGGTTTTTCTTTTTTCTTTTCCCTTATTTTTTGAAGCAAATTAAGGTTGAAAAGGACACAAATTTAATTATTTCATCTTCATTTTCTATTGCTAAAGGGGCCAGAAAGACAAACAAAACCCAGCTTCACATTTGTTATTATCAAGCCAGAAATCAAAGATATTTGTGGGACAACGAGGGCATATATTTTAGCAATCTTATAAGAATGGCGTTGTCGCCTGTTTTATTTATTTTAAGAAGAATAGACATTAGCCAGTCTAAAACCCCCGACTATATAATAGCAAATTCAAGATATATTCAAAAATGGATAAAACAAAATTACAAAAGAGACTCTTTTTTAATACACCCCCCTGTGGACACTAGGAAATTTCCTGTAATTAAGAAAAAGGAAAACTATTATGTTACAGCAGCAAGACTTGAGCCATATAAGAGGATTGATTTGCTTGTTAGCGCATTTAATAAACTAAATGAAGAATTAATTATTATCGGCTCCGGAAGCCAAAAACAGAAATTGATGGACAAGGCAAGTCCAAACATTAAATTTATTGACTATAGCAGTTCTGAAATCGTCCATTCTGTTGTTGGCAGGGCAAAAGCTTTTTTACACGCAGGTCTTGAAGATTTTGGAATAGCTCTAGTAGAGGCTCAAGCATGTGGGACTCCAGTAATTGCATACGGAAAAGGAGGCGTTTTAGAAACAGTAGTTGACGGTTCTACAGGCATTCTTTTTTTCAAACAAACACCTGAGGCAATTTTAGAGGCAATAAAGCGTTTTAATCAAACAAAATTTGACTGCAATAAGTTAAGGGAGAATGCAGAACGCTTTAGTAGACATGTTTTTGAACAAAAATTCAAATCACATATTTTAAATAAAACTGAAGAATGGCAAGAAAAAAACAAGGAAGATTCTCAAGATATATTAGGCCATTAACATATCTAATAGACCTATATATAATAAACTTTTTTGCTACTAATTATATTTTTAACAACGAACCTTTTTTCTTTTTTCTTTTAGTTTCAGCTACATGGATTACCATTTCAATATTTTGCAGGTTTTATAATATTTATAGATATACCCCTGAGATAAGAATATTAAACCTTCTTTTGGTTCAATGCCTTCTATTTTTAATGGCAATATTCTCTGTTTCCGGAATATTTCCATTTTTAAGTATTTCTCCAAAGCAAATACTCATTTTTGTGTTGTATAGTGGAATTTCCATTGGAATAATCAAGTTTGCAATCTATTATTTCATGTTAAAATTTAGAGCTGATTTTGGCGGAAATTATAGAAGAACTATTATAATAGGAAATGGAGCAGAAAGCAATAGTTTAGAGAAATTCTTTCAGGAAAAAACATCTACTGGTTTTAGGCATATTAAAACAATCTTGCTTAATAAGGAAGAGGACATTGGGAAATACTTTGATTTCATCTTAAAAGAAAACATAGATGAAATCTACTGTTCATTACCTTCTTTAAGCCAATCTCAAATAAAAAAAATTATAGATTTTGCAGAAAGCAACTTAAAAACAATCAAGTTTGTTCCAGGCTTTGAAAACTTATATTCTAAAAAATTAAGACACGAAATATATGATTTTGTTCCAGTGCTTTCTTTAAGAAGGATTTTATTAGAAGAACCTTTTAATAAGTTTATTAAAAGGATTTTCGACATTTTATTTTCTTTAATTGTTATTTGCTGTCTATTATCATGGCTAACACCTCTGCTTGCTATAATCATAAAAGCAGAATCTAAAGGCCCCGTATTTTTTAGGCAAAAACGGAATGGATATAATTTCAAACAATTTTTTTGCTATAAATTTAGATCAATGGATATAAATGCTGAAGCCGACTCTATGCAGGCAACCAGAAATGATGAAAGATTGACTAAGGTAGGAGCTTTTTTAAGAAAAACTAGTATTGACGAATTACCACAATTTTTTAATGTCTTGGCAGGGAACATGTCTGTCGTTGGCCCGAGGCCTCACATGATAAAAGAGAATGAAAAATATCTTAAAACAATTGACAAGTTTATGGTAAGGCATTTCATTAAGCCTGGGATTACGGGGCTTGCTCAGGTAAACGGATTTAGAGGAGAAATTGAAACAAACTCAGATATTGTTAATAGAATTAAATTCGATGTCAATTATATTGAAAACTGGTCATTATTGCTAGATGTTAAAATAATAATATTAACAGTATTTAATTCATTCAAAGGGGAGAAAAAAGCATATTAACCCTTTTTAATTTTTGTGATCAGATAAGTTTTTTTATTTTCAGACATCTAGTACTTTTACGAGGACACAATAAAATCATGAATATACTTATTTTAGGATCTGGAGGAAGAGAGCATGCTTTTGCAAAGAAGATAAAATTAAGCAAGCTATGCAAGAATCTTTTTATTGCCCCAGGAAACTCTGGGACAGAAAAAATAGGAAAAAATTTACACATAGATTATAATGATTTCCCCGCTATAAAAAAGGCCGTATTAAAAAACAGAATTAATATGGTAGTTGTAGGGCCAGAGAACCCCTTAGTTAATGGAATACACGACTTTTTTTTAGGAGACTCAAAATTAAAGGATGTCATAGTAATTGGCCCACAATCTGCAGGAGCTCAATTAGAAGGAAGTAAGAATTTTGCAAAAGAGTTTTTAAATCGTCACAATATTCCAACGGCAGATCACAAAACATTTAATAAAAACCAAATAGACGAGGCCAAGAGTTTTTTAGACTCCTTATGCCCTCCTTATGTACTAAAAGCAGACGGGCTTGCTGCAGGCAAAGGAGTTTTAATTATTGAAGATTTAGAAGAAGCAAAAAAAGAGCTTCATGAAATGTTGTGTGCACAAAAATTTGGCGAGGCAAGCAATCAAGTAGTTGTAGAACAATTTCTAAAAGGAATTGAGCTCAGTTGCTTTGTTATAACTGACGGTGAGAGCTATAAAATTCTCCCGACAGCGAAGGATTACAAGAGAATAGGAGAAGGAGATCAAGGATTAAATACAGGAGGCATGGGGGCTGTATCACCCCCGCCATTCGTAGATAAAATTTTCATGAAAAAAATTGAAGAAAAAATCATTAAACCAACAATTGAAGGATTAAAAAAAGACAAAATCCCTTATCAAGGCTTTGTTTTTATAGGCCTGATTAAGGTCAATACAGAGCCTTTTGTAATTGAATATAATGTTAGGATGGGAGACCCAGAAACAGAGGTTGTTTTTCCTAGAATTCAAAATGACATATTAGAAATATTTATTTCTCTTCACAATAAAACGTTATCACAACAAAATTTATTGATTGATAATAAGACGGCTGTTACAGTTGTATTAGTTTCCGGAGGCTATCCAGAAAAACACGAAAAAGGACATGAAATAACCGGACTAGACCAAGTTAATAATTCTACCATTTTTCATGCAGGCGCAATTTCAAAAGACAACAAAACTATTACTTCAGGAGGTAGAGTTTTAGCCGTTACTTCTTTAGCCAATAACCACAAGGAAGCGCTATCAACTACTTATGATAATATATCAAAAATATATTTTAAAAAAATGTATTACAGAAAAGACATAGGATATGATCTATAAATAAGAATGAGCTGAAATGCTTTTGTCCTCCTCATTATTATCATTAAAGGATTTTAATTGTAACATCCAATATACAAAGGCTCCAAAACCAAGCAGAAAGAAGATCCACCCTACCACATTAGACATCCACCAATCATTCTCACCAATCTGTCTTAAAAAATCAAAAGGAAAAAAGATATAGTTTACAAACAAATCTTCTATTCCATAAAAGAAGCCTCTCATTGTCAATTAAATTAATTTACGCAGCAAATATACAAATCTTTCTATGATTACAAGGGTTTTTGGCAGATCTATATATAGTCCTTATTCTTCTGATACTTATAGGCAGTATTTCTTATAATTTATTTTAAATAAGGTATATTTGAAGTTTAAATTAGAGCTATGTTTTCAAAAAAAGCAATTGAAGTTTTTAATAAAGCAACAAGACAATTTAAGAAAACAGGAGTTATTGACCAGTCTTTTACAAACAGGTTTAATATAGTCACAGAATATATAGAAAGCCTATTGTATAAAAAGGCATGGATAGACACGGTTCAATGGGCTTATGAAGACATAATTAGGGATCCAGAAATAGAACCGAAAAAGGCATTAACCCTAAAAAGAAAAATTGATGCATCCAATCAGGAACGCACAGATACTGTTGAATTGCTTGACGACTATTTTTTAGAAAAATTTTCTAATGTAAACATATTAGAAGGCGCGACAATTAACACTGAAAGCCCCGCATGGGCTCTAGACAGGCTTTCAATTTTAGAACTCAAAATATACCACATGAGTATTGAGGCAAACAGAATTGATGCCTCAGAAGACCACAAGCAAAAGTGTAGCCTGAAGTTAGAGGTTTTAATTCAACAAAGAGAAGATTTGTCTTTGGCAATTGACGAGCTATTAGAAGAGATATCCAAAGGAAAAAAATATATGAAAACGTATAAGCAAATGAAGATGTATAATGATGAGGAGCTTAACCCTATACTAAGAAAAAATAAATAATATTTTTTACCATTATATTGGAACCAATTAAGCATATTTTAATTATCAGACTTTCTTCAATGGGAGATGTGGCAATGTGTGTCCCTATAATTAGGGCTCTTAGAAAGGATTATCCAGAAATTAAAACATCTATTTTAACTAAGACAGCCTATATAGATATATTTAAAGAATTTGAAGAAGCAAACATTATTGCTATAGATTTAAAAAGGAAACATAAAGGACTCTTCGGCCTAGTTAAATTATATAGCGAACTTAAACAAACAGGAATTAATGCAGTGATAGATTTACACGGCGCTTTAAGAACCAATTTTCTAAAATTTTTGTGGGGAAAGAATTTTTATCAGATTGACAAGGGAAGAAATGAAAAAAAACGCTTGATTAAAGGACAAGTATTTCAACAGCTTAAGACAACACATCAAAGATACGCAGAGGTCTTTAAGAACATTAATTTAAATCTAAATCTTACTAACATTGGGCGGCCAAAAAAATCAAATTTATCTAAATATACAATAACATCTAAAATAGATTTTACTAAAAAGATAATAGGAATAGCGCCATTTGCTAAGCACGAGGCCAAAACATATCCATTAGAACAAATGAAGGAAGTAATAGTAAATATTTCTAAAGAACACACCGTTTTGTTGTTTGGCGGAGGAGAGAAAGAAACCAAACAATTAAAAACAATCTCAGAAAAAAATGAAAATGTATTTAGTATAGTTCAGCCATTTTCACTTAATGAACAGCTTGACTTTATTTCAAATTTAGACTTAATGATTTCAATGGACTCAGCAAATGGACATCTAGCAGCAATGTATGGTATTAAAGTGATAACAATTTGGGGGGTGACACATCCTTATGCTGGTTTTGCTCCATTTAACCAAAACTCAAAACACTCTATTCTTGTTGACAGAAATAGGCACCCTAAAATCCCCACTTCTATATATGGCAACAAATTTCCAGAAGAATATAGGCAGGCAATTAACAGTATTTCTCCTGAGAAAATAATTAATAAAATAAAAGAGAGTATTTAAATATCATCATAATCTATATGAACAGAGTCACTTAGAGGAAGTGCTTGACATGTTAGAACTAACCCCTCGTCTATTTCATCATCTGTAAGAATGTGGTTTTGTTCCATTTTTGTATTACCGAAAATTACTCGACCAATGCAGGTTGCACAAGCTCCGCCTTGACATGAAAAAGGAGCATCTACATCATTTTCAAGAGCTGCATCTAAAATAGTTTGGGTTTTTGAACCTTTTATACTAGACTCAACACCATCAACCTTAATTGTAATTGAAACTTCTTTTCTCAAAATTTAATTTTTCATAATAAGGACATATAGCTAAAAAAGATAGTATTTAATATTTGACAAATGTATAAAAACTTAACTATTTTTGGTCTGATAGGCAATATCTGTAGATTATTTCTGTTAATATTTTACTCATGTTATACAAAAGAACATATAATAATATTTTTATAGGATTTATAACAGTTTTCGTTATTGTTGGTTGTTCTAGAAAAAAAGATAAATTCTTAAATAAGAACTTCCATTCTATAACCACGAAGTATAATTATCTATATAATGGAAAAATCTTATTAAACGATGCCCTAGCATCCTTAAATGTCCAAGAAAAAGACAACTTTTGGAAACTATTGCCCCTCGAAAAGTATAATTCAGAAGAGATCGAAAAAGATTTTCAAAAAGACATCCAAACCCCTTTTTCTCAAGCAGAGGAAAAGGCCGCACTAGCAATACAAAAACATTCAATGAATATAAATGGAAGGGAGGAAAATCCAATTATGGACGAAGCCTATCTATTGCTGGGAAAGGCCAGATATTATGATAAAAGATTTATACCCTCATTAGAGGCATTTAACTACATACTATTTAAGCACCCCACTAGTCAAAACATTAATTATGTTAAAATATGGAAAGAGAAAATTAATTTAAGACTAGGGCAAAGTGAAACAGCAATAGTAAATTTAAAAGAGCTTATTCTTAATAACAAACTAGAAAACCTTGATCTAGCTGAAGCAAACATATATTTAGCACAAGCATATATTAATAGCAAAAGCCAAGACAGCGCCATATCATGTTTGAAAACAGCAATAAATTTAACCAAGAATAAATCGGCTAAAGCAAGATATAACTATATATTGGGGCAGCTATATGATGAGTTTAATTATAAGGATAGCGCAACCACTCTTTATAATGAAAACATTAGCTATAAAAGGAAAATACCAAGAGAGTTTTTAATTCACTCCTATATTAAAAGAACAAACAATACAGACTCTATTAATAACTCAATTATTGAACTGCAAGAGCTTGTAGAAAATATAGAAAACAAGCCTTTTTTAGGATCGCTTTTTCATCAACTAGCACTACTTAATTTGAGAATGCAAAAAGATAGTATTGCAACTAAATTTTTTAACAAATCACTAGAATCCATTCTTAATGACGAATATTTAGAAACAATGAATTATCAAAAGTTAGCAGAAATAAATTTTGATAATAATGAGTATTTAATGGCAGGACTTTATTATGATAGTACTCTTATTAAACTAGAAAAGAAGACAAAACTCTATAGGCAAATAAAAAAGAAAAGAGATAATCTTAAAGACGTAATATTATATGAAAATATTACTAAAAACAACGACAGCATATTAGCCTTAGTTAACATGAATAATGCTGATAGAGAAGAATATTTTAAATTATATATTGATAAGCTAAAAAGAAGGGATGAAAAACTAAAAGAATCAGAAAAGAAAACAAATTTTGGCTCACAGAACGTTTTTGATCAGCAGAAAAAAGCATATGACGAGGCAGTATTTTATTTTTATAATCCAAGTGCAGTTGCCTATGGGAAAAGTGCTTTTACAAAAAAATGGGGGAAAAGAAAACTAGTTAATAATTGGAGGTGGTCTGTTCAGTTCGAGGATTTAATAAACAAAGAAAAGGAAACTGCAATTGCAGAGATACCACAGGACAGCATTTATAATATTAACTACTATTTAAACAAAATTCCTAAATCTTCAACAACAATTGACAGCCTTAAATTAGTTACAAATGATGCATACTATAAATTAGGAGCAATTTATAAGGATCAGTTCAGGGAGTTTGAAATATCAAATCAAAAACTAACAAGGCTATTAAGTAGTCATCCTGAAACATCTTTAATTCCCCCTGCAAAATATTCGATCTATAAAAATTATATAAGTCTTAATGAACAAACAAAAGCTATGCAAACCAAGGAGGACATTATAATTAATTATCCTACTTCAAAATATGCGGAGTTTTTATTAAACCCTGAAACAGTATTGTTAGACGCAGAAGACAATCCAACAGAAATTTACAACACTATATATGAAGAATATAATAATAAAAATTATATAAATGTTATTGACCTTTGTGACATCAACATCAAGAAGCTTTATGATAGCCCAATACTTCCTAAAATAGAAATGCTAAAAGCAGTATCAATTGCAAAAGAATTTGGATATATAAGATACACAGAGCAGTTAAAATTTATTAAATTAAATTATTCAAATTCTATTGAAGCTAAGGAGGCAGAATTCATTATAAAAAATGTTTTGCCTTTGCTAAGCAGCACTAGTTTTTTAGACAATGAGAAATCTGAAAATTTTAAAATATTATACCAATTTTCTAACACAAGCTTAGGCGAGATAGAAAGCTTTGTTGTGAAAATAAATGAGTCAATAAACGAAATAGAATACCTGGAGCTAAACACATCTAAAGACTATTATAATAATATTGTTACATTTGTAGTTCTGCATGGACTAAAGAGCTATGACGGGGCCATGGGATTAGCTGAAATGTTAAATAAAAAGTCAGATTTTAAAAACAGAACTTCTTTTGTTGTTTCTTCTGAAAATTATAAGACAATTCAAATACATAAAAATTTAGAAGAATATTTAAAATAAAAAATTATGAATAATAATAGTCAACAAAACATGATAACACAAGGCACTACTCTTGTCGGCGATGTTATTAGTGAAGGAGATTTTAGAGTGGAAGGAAATATAAAAGGAAATATTAAAACTTCTGGAAGGATTGTAGTAGGAAAAACAGGAGTTGTAAATGGGAGTCTTGAAGGTGAAGACGCTGATTTTGAAGGAGGATTTACAGGAAAACTAAAACTTTCAGGCAAATTAACCCTAAGATCTTCAGCATATATTGAAGGGGAAGTAGAAATCGGAAAATTAGCGGTAGAGCCAGGGGCAACATTTAATGCAACTTGCAGCATGAAAGGCGGAGTAAAAGAATTAAATAAAGGTGAATCCAAACAAGCATCTGAAAAACAAGAAAAAACAGCATAGTTTAATTTTCTTTTCACAAATCGGACTACAGATGGGAATTATTATTGCTGCTGGAGTTTTTATTGGACACACATTAGATCAAAGATTCATAAATCAATACAAGGGCTTTACTATTTTCTTTTCACTGCTTTTTATAGGCCTTTCAATTTATTACGTAATCCAACAAGTCTCTAAACACTCCAATACTGATAGAAATAACACGGATTAAATGAAACTTTATCTTCCCTTTTATATCAGCTCATTCATCTTGTTTTGTCTTCACTATTTTATACTTACAAGAACATTATCGGTTGAGTTAATAATCCCCTTATGGCAGGTTTATCTATTTAATGTTTTTTCTGTAACAATAATTTATAGCACCCTGTTAATAAATCAAAAAGCAGAATTGTTTTTTAACCCATTATACCTTTTTTTGTTTACAACAACGTTAAAAATGGGAGGCGCAATTATTATGTTAAGCACACTTTTTACTACTGAAAATTTTAATTTAACATTTGAGATTCTAAACTTTTTTTTAATTTATTTTATTTTTCAATTTATAGAAATAATTGGATTGAAAGCCTTGTTAAAATAATTGAACTACTTGTTGGTTTTTTTTGTTTGAAATTAAATATTATGTGTGTACATTTGCAACCATATTATTAGATAATAATTGAGCAAGAATGTCTAGCAAAATTTTACTCCCCTTTATTTGTATTTTTTTTCTCTTGTTTTATGGTTTCGCCTATCCTAATAATGAGAAATCGAAGGAAGAATCTAAGGATTTTGATGTAAACGAAATGATAATGCATCATATAATGGACTCCCATGATTTTCACATTTTAGATTGGAACGGCCATGCTGTCTCTGTTCCTCTTCCTGTTATTTTATGGACTAATGAGGGATTGGTAACTTTTATGTCATCAGCATTTGAGCATGATGATACCGGAAATGTGACTGTTACACGCAAAAACCAGTCTTTTATAAAATATCATGAAGAAATTTATTATGCAAATACTAAAGAAAAAGAATCTTTAACATTAGATTCTTCACATCATCCAACAAATGCTAAGCCTTTAGATTTATCAATTACAAAATTGGTTTTCTCAATGTTCTTCTCGATGCTAATTATTTTTATTTTGTTCAGATTATCTGCAAAATCTTATACGAAATCAAAAAACGGAGAACCTGTTGGCATCGCCAAATTTACAGAACCTATAATCCTTTTTATCAAAGAAGATGTTGCAATTCCATTCATAGGGCAGAAAAAATATGAAAAATATGTACCATTTCTTTTGACTTTATTTTTCTTTATTTGGATAAATAACATGATGGGGCTAATCCCCATTTTCCCGTTTAGCGCAAATTTGAGCGGAAATATTGCTTTTACAGGGATATTAGCTTTGATTACGTTTATAATAACAACAATAGTTGCCAACAAGGACTACTGGAAACATATTTTTTGGATGCCAGGTGTTCCAGTACCTATGAAATTATTTTTAGCACCAATTGAGTTTTTGGGAATTTTTATAAAACCGATTTCTTTAATGATAAGGTTATTTGCAAATATTTCAGGAGGCCACATTATTGTATTAAGTCTAATTTCTTTAATATTTATATTTAAAAGTTTATGGTTAGCTCCTGCTTCTATTTTCTTTTCAGTTTTTATAAGTGTTATAGAAGTATTAGTAGTAGCCATTCAGGCTTATATATTTACCTTATTGACTGCCCTATATATAGGCAGCGCAATGGAAGAACATGAACATTAATTAACTTTAAAATTTAAAACATGAATTTAGTATTATTTTTATTACAGGATGCAGTAGCTAATTATGGAGCATTTGCTGCTATTGGAGCTGGACTAGCTGCTATTGGAGCAGGAATTGGAATTGGCGGTATTGGAGGATCCGCTATGGATGCAATGGCAAGACAGCCAGAAATGCAAGGGAAAATACTTGTTAATGCAATTATCCTTATTGCTTTTATTGAGGCAGTTGCATTATTCGGTATAGTTGTATCATTAATAAAGTAAGAAGGCGAATATAATATCGTCTAATTTTAACTATTTAAATTAACAACTATGGATTTAGTTACGCCTGATATAGGGTTGCTTGTATGGACAGGAATTTCATTCGGTCTTCTATATCTAATTCTTAAAAAATTTGCTTGGGGACCAATTTTGGGAGCCGTTAATGAAAGAGAACAGTCAATTAAAGATGCTCTTGAGGCAGCAGATAAAGCAAAAGAGGATATGGAAAACCTAAAAGCTGATAATGAAAAGATTTTAAATGAAGCAAAAGCTGAAAAAGAAGCCTTACTCAAGGAAGCAAGAGAAATTAAATCAAAATTGATTTCTGATGCAGAAGATGAGGCCAAGACAAAGGCAAAAAAGATGGTTGAAGCAGCAAAAACTGCAATTCAGAATGAAAAAAACTCTGCAATGAATGAATTAAGAAATACAGTTGTTGATTTATCTGTTGGCATTGCAGAAAAAGTAATTTCTGAAGAACTTGAAGACAAGAACAAGCAGCTCAAAATAATCGAAGACATACTAAAAGATTCAAAATTAAAATAATATGAGGTCCAGAGCAGCAATAAGATATTCAAAAGCTATTTTTCAAGTAGCAGCAGATGCAAATAATCTTTCTAATGTAAAGAAGGACATGGATTCAATAATATTAGCTCAACAATCTTCAGATGATTTTAAAAACTTACTAAATAATGCCCTTATTAAGTATTCTGATAAGAAACAAATTATCTCGAGTTTGTTGCTAGATATCAATGATATGACCAGTAATCTAATAGATCTTTTAATCACCAACAAGAGACTTTCAATATTGTATGATATTGCAGTTGGATTTAACGAAACCTTCAATCAAAAGAATAATATAGCAAAAGCAACTGTTGTTACAGCAATACCAATCTCTGAGGAGATTAGATCAGAGGTTTTAAACAAAATAAAAACACTAAGCGATAAATCTATAGAGATTGAAAACATTATTGATAAAACTATCTTAGGGGGCTTTATCCTTAGATTTGAAAGCACAGAATATAATGCAAGCTTTTCGCAAAAGCTTAATAAATTAAAAAGTGAACTTATACAATAAAAACGAAATACAGAAAACATGGCAGAAGTAAATCCGGCTGAAATATCAGCAATATTAAAAAAACAACTTTCAAAACATGAGTCTTCTATTTCTCTAGATGAGACAGGAAGCGTTTTAAATGTCGGAGATGGTATAGCAAGAGTTTATGGACTATTTAACGCTCAGTACGGAGAGTTAGTTGAGTTTTCTAATGGCACACAAGGAATAGTATTAAATTTAGAAGAAGACAATGTTGGTATTGTTTTGCTTGGGACCTCAATTGAAATTAAAGAAGGAGATACTGTAAAAAGAACTTCTAGAATAGCCTCAGTAAAAGTGGGCGAAGGAATTGTAGGAAGGGTAGTAGATACTCTTGGCAATCCTATTGATGGCAAAGGCAATATAAAAGGAGATCTTTTTGAGATGCCTTTAGAGAGAAAGGCGCCCGGAGTTATATATAGACAGCCCGTAAATGAACCTTTGCAAACTGGAATAAAATCTGTTGATGCAATGATTCCTATTGGAAGAGGTCAAAGAGAGCTAGTTATTGGAGACAGACAAACTGGAAAAACTACCGTATGTATAGATACAATTTTAAATCAAAAAGAATTTTTTGACGCTGGCGAGCCAGTGTATTGTATATATGTTGCTATTGGTCAAAAAGCCTCAACTGTTGCAGGAATTGCAAAAATTTTAGAAGACAAAGGAGCTCTAGCGTACACCACTATTGTTGCGGCTAATGCTTCTGACCCAGCAGCAATGCAAGTTTATGCTCCTTTTACAGGAGCATCAATTGGCGAATATTTTAGAGACACAGGAAGACCTGCATTAATTATATATGATGACTTATCAAAACAGGCTGTTGCTTATCGAGAAATTTCATTACTATTAAGAAGGCCTCCTGGTAGAGAGGCTTATCCAGGAGATGTTTTTTACCTTCATTCAAGACTTCTAGAGCGTGCAGCAAAAATTATTAATGACGATGCTATTGCAAAAAACATGAATGATTTGCCTCCATCAATAGAGGCTAAAGTTAAGGGAGGAGGTTCTTTAACTGCATTGCCAATTATTGAGACTCAAGCAGGAGACGTATCAGCTTATATACCGACGAATGTAATATCAATTACAGACGGACAGATATTTTTAGAATCGGACTTATTTAATTCTGGCGTAAGACCTGCAATTAATGTAGGAATCTCAGTTTCAAGAGTTGGAGGATCTGCACAAATTAAGTCAATGAAAAAAGTTGCTGGAACATTAAAATTAGACCAGGCTCAGTTTCGCGAACTAGAAGCTTTTGCTAAGTTTGGCTCTGACCTTGACGCAGCAACCTTAGGTGTAATTGAAAAAGGAAGAAGGAATGTAGAAATTTTAAAGCAAGCACAAAATGATCCATTTAAAGTTGAGGATCAGGTAGCAATTATATATGCTGGATCAAAAAACTTACTTAAAGATGTACCGGTAGATAAAATAAAAGATTTTGAATCAGAATATATTCAAAGGTTAAACAGCAAACATTCTAAGGTTCTTAAGGAAATCAAGAAAGGAAAATTAACAGAAGATGTTATTAGAACGCTGGAGAAAGTCTGCAGCGAATTAATACCCCGATATTAATTGAAGACACTATTATGGCAAATTTAAAAGAAATTAGAAATAGAATTTCGTCAGTTTCTTCTACTATGCAGATTACAAGCGCTATGAAAATGGTGTCTGCGGCAAAGCTCAAGAAAGCGCAAGACGCTATAGTGGCCATGAGACCTTATTCAAACAAATTAACAGGAATATTGCAAAACCTATCATCTTCTATTGATTCGGACAATGTTTTTGTTAAAAAAAGACAAATTAATAAAACATTAATTATTTGTATAACATCTAATAGAGGGCTTTGTGGAGGATTTAATTCTAATATTATAAAGGAGTGCGTTAGTTTAGCAACTAAAGGAAAAAATCAGCAAATTTCATTTATATGCCTAGGAAAGAAAGGCAGTGATATATTATCAAAAAAACAGAATGTTATTTTAACAAACAATGAAATTTTTGACGACTTGTCATTTGAAGAGGTTAAAAAAATCGCAGAGGTATTAATACAAAAATTTGTTGAGAAAGAATTTGATAAAATAGAAATAGTGTATAACAGATTTAAAAATGCAGCTACTCAAATAGTTACAAATGAACAATTTCTTCCAATATTGCCTGTTGAAAAGGATCAATCAAAGACTCAAGACTATATTTTTGAGCCATCAAAACAAGAAATAGTAAATGAACTTATTCCAAAGTCTCTTAGAACACAATTATTTAAAGCATTACGAGACTCTTATGCTAGTGAACATGGCGCTCGTATGACAGCAATGCACAAGGCGACAGATAACGCAACAGAATTAAGAGATCAATTGAAATTGACTTATAATAAGGCAAGGCAGGCTGCAATTACTAATGAAATATTAGAAATTGTTGGAGGCGCAGAAGCTCTTAACAATTAAAACATCTACTTCAGGGTTTTGCATTCCTATGATTATTAGTTTAATTTTAGATTATAAAGAGATATAATTTGAAGAAGTTAATTCTATTATTTAGGCAAACCTTTGTTTATGGTCTTGCAACAGTCTTCCCGAAAGTCATCAGCGTCTTATTAGTAAGACTTCATACAGATAAAGAGATATTAGAGAATGTAGCGGATTATGGTAATTTGTCTTTAATATTTTCTTACATCATTCTTTTTAATGTGATTTTATCTTACGGGCTAGAAACATCTTTTTTTAGATTCTTTAATAAAGAAACAAATAAAAAAGAAGTAATAAGCACATCCTCAATTTCAATTGTTTTCACAACAATTTTATTTTATGCAATTACATCAATATTTAAATTTGAAATTTCAGAATTTACTGGCATAGAAACGCAATATCTTAATTTAGTTTTATGGATACTTGTATTAGACGCCCTTGTTGTTATTCCTTTTGCTTATCTCAGGGCAAAAGGAAATGCTATAAAATATTCTATAATAAAAATTATCAATGTAATTGTTTATTTTTCACTAAATATATTCCTTTTAATTTTTCTTAAAAAAATTGCGATTAATAACAATATTTTTACAAGTATTTATATTCCAAATTTTGAGATAAGCTATATTTTTATTTCTAATTTAATTGCCAGCGCTATAACCTTAATCTTATTGGCTCCTTTTTACTTTAAAATTAATTATAAATTAAATTTTGTTTTATTAAGAAAAATGCTAATATATGCCTTTCCAATTCTTATTTCAGGCCTTGCATATTCAATTAACGAAACATTTGATAAAATTTTATTAGACTTTATTTTACCAGATTCTATTTCAAAAAGTCAGATAGGAATGTATGCTGCTTGTTATAAATTAGCATTATTTATGACGCTATTTTCTACAGCCTATAAACTAGGAATAGAACCCTTTTTCTTTAAAGAAGCCCGGGAACAATCCCCACAGAAAACATATGCTTTAATTTTAGAAATTTTTGTTATTTTGGGCAGTTCCTTATTGTTATTGGTGATAGTTTTTGCAGACTTGTTAAAAATAATTTTTATTGGTGATTCAGAATATTGGGAAGCAATGAAAATAGTACCAGTTATTTTATTGGCAAACTTTTGCCTGGGGATTTATCAAAACTTATCAGTATGGTATAAGGTAACAGACAAAACTAAATTTGGTGCTTACATTTCTGTTATAGGAGCAGTAATTACATTAGCACTAAATTTTATTTTGATACCGCAGTATAGCTATGTAGGCTCAGCCATAGCAACTCTTGCAGCATATTCTACAATGGTTGCTATTTCATATTTTTTGGGAAAAAAATATTATCCTATTCCATATAAGACAGCTAAACTCAGTTTTTATATAATTTTTTCAATAGTCTTGTCTACAATATCATTTTATTTCTTTAGAGGAGATTTTTATATTGGAATAGCTTGTCTAATTTTATTTAACTTAACAATGTTATTATTAGAAAAATCAAATATTCGTTTATTAATAAAAGGAATAAATGAAAATTAAAATTATAAACAGATCAAATCAAAGCCTTCCAAAATATGAAACAGATAATTCTGCCGGGATGGATATTAAGGCTTTTATTAATAACAATATTACTTTAAAGCCTTTAGAAAGGACGGTTATTAGCACAGGCCTATATCTCTCTTTACCTAAAGGCTATGAAGCACAAATACGTCCTAGAAGCGGATTGGCTATAAAAAAGGGAATAACAGTGTTAAATTCTCCTGGGACAATTGATTCTGATTATAGAGGTGAAATAGGAGTTATTTTAATTAATTTATCAAATGCAATATTTACAGTAAAAAGCGGAGACAGGATAGCTCAGCTAATTATTGCCAAACATGAATCTATTTCATGGGCAGAAGTAGAGCAATTAGAGGATTCATCAAGAGGTTCTGCTGGCTTTGGAAGCACGGGAATAGAATAAGAATATTATATGGGAAAAACAAAATATATATTATTTATAACAATTCTTTTATTGACTTCTTGTGCTTTAAAAAAGGAATATGTAATAGGGGACAATAAAGGTGTTACGGCAAAAAAAATTATAAAAACTATAGAACAAAATCAAAACAAATTTATTTCATTACAAACCAGAGCAAAAATTAAGTATCATTCAAAAAGTAAAACTAAAACAAACACTGTAACAATTAGGATTTTATCTGGGGAAAAAGTATGGGTCAGCGCTCCTCTTGGGGCAATTCGCTTATTAATAACAAGGGACTCAATTCAATATTATAATAAGCTAGAAAGAAATTATATAAAAACTGATTTTTCATATATAAAAAACCTTATTGGTCTTAACATTTCTTATGATATGTTAGAAAAATTACTGCTTGGACAACCTGTCTTAGATTTATCTGCAAGAGATTTTGAAAAGACATTAAATAAAGAAAACAATCAGAATCTAAACAAATTAAGATCATACATATTTAAGAAAGAAGTGGATTATGAAAACAGCCAATTGATAGGGCTATTCTATATTAATCCATATAATTATAAATTAAACACTCAACAGTTTTATAAACGAAATGAATCACCAATGTTAAAAAACCAGCAAACATTTAGCATTAATTATAATAGCTATACTACATTGAATAATGATGTGTATCCAAAAAACATACTCTTTTTAGATTGGAACGGAAAAACCATTAATATTGATATGAAATCAGTCTTTATAAACAAAAAATTAAATATCCCTTTTAAAATTCCAAAAGGATATAATCAAGTCAATGTTGATTAATAAAACAAATTTTTTTTTAACAATTTTATTCCTGTTATTTTTTCTAGGTGAAGGAACCCTTTTTTCTCAATCAAAAGAGGATTTGGAAGAAAAAAGGAAAGAACTAGTCTCGGAGATAAATCAAATAGAAAAATTAATTGACAATTCACTGAATAAAAAAAGAACATTACTTACCAATTTAGAGAATTTAAAATTTAAAATAGATCTTCAAAAAAAACTAATTATAAACATAAATACTCAACTTAATTTAATTGTTAACGATATAGAGGTAAAGAATAAAGAATTAAATCAGCTACTAAAGAAACAGAAAAAAGTTAAAGAAGATTATGCCTTAATGGTTCTCAAGTCATTCAAACATAAATCTAAACTAAGCAAGATAATGTTTGTTTTCTCATCAAATAATTTTACACAAGCATATAAACGATTACAACACTATAAACAATATGTAAAATATAAGAACAAACAAATAAAACAAATTAAGCTTAATTCCCAACTAATAGATATTGTCCTAAAAGGGCTAGGTGAACAAAAAAATAAAAAACAAAACTTAATATTAGCGAATGAGAAGATTAAATTAAATCTGGATAATGAAAATTTGATACAAAGAAAAATGATTATAGAGATTAGAAATGATGAAAAGAGGTATATAAATCAGATAAAAACAAAACAAAAACAGGCTGATGATATTGATAAAAAAATAGAGAAGATCATCGCAGAGGCTACAGCTAAGGCTAAAAAACAAGGATTAACTGAGTTTAATTTAACAGCAGAAGCCAAACTAATTTCCAAAAAATTTGCTGAAAATAAAGGAAAATTGCCATGGCCTGTTGAGAAAGGCATTGTGATATTAAAGTATGGCAAGCAACCTCACCCGGTTGTAAGAACTACTACAATTCAAAGTAATGGCGTGCGAATATTGACTAGTGCCAACCAAGAGGCTCGGGCAATTTTTAACGGAAAAGTATATTCTATAATAATTTCTAAAAATGGCAATTATGCAATTTTAATCCAACATGGAAATTTCTTCAGCGTCTATAAAAATCTTTCAGAAATTTATGTAAAAAAAGGAGAAATAATAGAAACCAAACAGGTTATTGGGAAATTGAACAAAAACAAGTCTACAGGCCAAACAATTTTAAACTTCAGTATTTTCAAAGACGGAGCAACACAAAATCCTTCATCATGGATATATAAAATGTAGAGGTTATTTAAAAATAGCTCTTAATTCAGTAGCATCTTTGGGGTTCATTTTCCCAGCTACAACCAAACTCAATTGCCTTCTTCTTAATGCTCCATCATATCTTTCTTTTTCTTCTTCTGATTCAGGCTTTACTTTATTAATTGTTATTGGCCTCCCTTTTTTATTGACCGCAACAAAAGTGTAGATTGCCTCATTTGCTTTAACTTTTCCACCTTTTTCATCATCAATCCAAACATCAAGATAAACCTCCATAGATGAATTAAAAACTCTTGAAACTTTTGCCTGAATAGTAACCGTACTTCCTAGCGGAATAGCTTTGTCAAAAGACACATGATTGACAGAACTAGTAACAACAATTTCTTTTGAATGACGTTTTGCAGATATACTTGCTGCACTGTCCATTCTAGCAAGCAATTCACCTCCAAACAAATTATTTAATGGATTTGTCTCACCAGGGAGGACAGAGTCAGTCATTATTGTTAATGATGATTTAGGAGATTTAAGGCTCATTATTTTTCTTTGAAATGGGTTAGCTTTTAATTGATGTTTTTATAATGCAGCCATGCATTTATATTGTCTTCAGCTCTAATAGGGCTAAGAGCACTTTTAGCTTCAGCTCTTGTATTATAGCTAGCATAGGCAACTTGATATAGCCCAAAACTATTTTGACCAATTTTCCTAGCATCTTTATACCCTGAAGCTTTTAGCTTTTTTAACTTAGTGAAACTGTTTCCTTCGATCCTAAATGAACCAGCAACAATATGAAAATCCCCATACTTTTTATCAAGATGAAGCTTTATACCGGGAAGAGGGACATCAATGACAAAGGTTGCTTTTTGAATTTTATTTTCAATTTCTTTTTCCGCATTCTCGTATGCAATTTGATTAGACGCATTCACTTCATTTAAATAGTTAGTTGTTATGCCAGTCCCAACAAATAGTGCAATTATTAAAATGGCAGCATACTTAAAATATGTGTTAAATGTATGGTCTTTATTAGCAGAAGTTTTTTCTACTTTACTTGCTGAAAATTTAGAAAGGCCAAAGGAACTACTTAAAAAATTTACATTATTAGAAGGATTAAAAATATACTTTCCATTTTTTAAGGTCAATGAGCCAATATTTTTAAAATTCACAGATTTCCCATTATTTAAAATTTTATTATAGGAAAGAATTTTTTTATGGAGTTTGCTCACTGCTTTTTCTCTGGAGATATTTTCTGCTATTGCAATATGATTTGCAAGAAGACCGTCATTTTCTTTAATCTTTGCATTAAAGGAAACAAGTTTTGATGGAGGATGAATTACGTTATTTGATTCATCAATTTTTGCTGAGATACTTCTAGTAATAAACGCACCTAAATTTGGCAATACTATACATTCATAGCGATAGAGTAAGTCTTTAATATGTTTATCAAATTTCATTTAAAAATATTTACATTTCAATATATAAATAATTAAATATTTTATCAAGCAAATATTTAATTATATCCAAGCTTTTTACGAACTCTATTTAAAACTTTGTCTGCCGTTTCTTTTGCTTGTTTTGCACCATCCTCTAATATTTTATCTATTTCATCTATATTATTTAGATAATGATTAAACTCTTTTCGCTCTTTAGAAAATTTTTCAAGAATTAAAGAAAATAACTCTTCTTTTGCCTGACCATATCCATAACCTCCTTTTTCATATTTAGATTTAATATCAGCTATTTCATCTTTTGATGCAATTAGTTTATAAATATGAAAAAGATTACAGCTGCTCCAGTCTTTTGGAGATTCAATTGGCGTGCTATTTGTTTTTATAGATTGTATTTGTTTTTTTAATTTTTTCTCCTCCAGAAAAACATCTATTATATTGTTTTTACTTTTACTCATTTTTTTTCCATCTGTTCCAGGAATTGACATGTTTTGATTGTTAAGATCTGCTTCCGGGACAATAAATGTTTCTCCGTTAATATTG
>Ga0208894_1000770_pt1 | contig 21269 bp, 19 predicted proteins | sample ETNtaG_12_FD_185752 | JGI IMG/M metagenome (GOLD analysis project Ga0208894, IMG submission 185752) | Marine microbial and viral communities from oxygen minimum zone, Eastern Pacific Ocean - ETNP201306SV49 (SPAdes) (version 2) | ecosystem: Environmental > Aquatic > Marine > Oceanic ...
GGCAACCGATTACTGGTTTACTATTACCCTAGATATGCTATACGGAGAAGATGAAACCCTGATTAAAACCTTTAAAGGTCACTTTAGCCTCAAACGATAATAGCTAATCTATTAGGAAATTGAAATAATTATCAAAAGGTTCTAATTCAAGGGTATAATGCCACCACTCCATAGGATAATTTTTAAAACCATTTTTAGTCATAACTTCACGAAGTAAAAGTCTATTAGATATTTGCTTGTCTGTAATATTAGTAAAATCTGTAGAAGACTCTGTTCCAAAAAAATCATATGGAGTTCCCATATCCAACTCCTTATTTGTTTTAATATCAATAATAGTTAAATCAACTGTACTTCCTCTTGAATGCCCTGATCTTTCAGCAATAAAACCTAAAGGAAAAAGCTGAGATTTTTCAATTTTGGGATAATACAATGATTTATTTATTGTATCTGAAGGATCACCAGCCCAACTAATAAAATAATTTACAGCCATTTGAGGTCTATATGCATCATATATTTTTAATGATAAATTCCTTTTTAGTAAATCTTTTTGAACTTGGCTAAGTGATTTTGCAGCCTGATAACTTATTATCGCCTTATTGGATTTATAACCATCGATTACTTTACCGGTAAAATTATTATTAGTTGAATATCTTAAATCAATTTTAATACTATTATCAATATCATTTATATATACAAAACCATTTGGCAAATTGCTACAACTATAAGTGAAAAAAAATAAAATTATATAGAAGCTTCTTAATATCATTAATACAAATATATATATAAAATTAATTGTCTATTTTTATACAAATTTTGATCTATGCAGCGCACGTTATTAATTACTTGCCTACTACTTTTTTTCTTTAATTTTTCATTATCTCAATCAGAAAAGAAAGAAATGTTTGTAAAATACACAGATAATAAAATTATAGCTGATGGTGTCCTTGATGAGCCAGACTGGGGTGTAGCTAGAACAGCATCAGGACTCTATGAATACTTTCCAGATTATTCTGCAGATTCAAAAAATCCAGCTGAAATAAAATTAATGCATGATGAGGATTTTTTATATGTTGGAATTAAAGTAATGGGTGATCCTAAAAAATTGAAAGTTAATTCATTAAAAAGAGATTTTCAAGCTCCAACTTCAGATAATATAACCATGATATTTGATACGTTTAACGATGCAACTAATGCATTTGTAATTGGAAGTAACCACATAGGAGTTCAAAGAGATATGTTAATGTTTAATGGTGGAGTGGATATAAGAAATTCATGGGATATGACCTGGGATGTTAAATGGATGTGTGAATCAAAAATCTATGATAATTATTATATAACTGAATGGAAAATTCCATTTAACGTTTTTAAATATAGAGAAGGAGAAACGAAATGGAGGGTTGGTGCCTACCAAAGAAACACAAAGAATAATGCATGGAATCTTTGGCATAAAGTTCCAAAAAATCAAGAATTTTCAAATCTGGCTTTTATGGGTGATATGTATTTTGAAAAACCACTAGGAAAATCAAAAGCAAAAAAATCTATAATTCCATATATAAATACCATTACCTATAATAATTATGAAGAATATATTTCTGGAAGTGATATAGAAATTGGTGGAGATGCAAAACTAACTATAGATAGTTCATTAACATTAGATCTTACATTAAATCCGGATTTTTCTCAAGTAGAAGTTGATCAACAAATAACTAATTTAACTAGATATGAGATGTCATTACCAGAGAAAAGACAGTTTTTTATAGAAAACAGTGATTTGTTTGCAAGCTTTGGAGACAAGCGAGATGCAAATCCATTTTTCTCAAGAAGAATTGGTATTGCAAAAGATTTAGATGGAAACAGCATACAAAATAAAATAACTGCTGGGATGAGATTAAGTGGAAAAATAAATAATGACTTTAGAATAGGAGTTTTAAACATGCAAACTGAAGAAGATATAAGCAATGAAATTGCAGCTACAAATAATGCTATTCTAGTTCTTCAACATAAGGTGTTCAGTAGATCAAATATTAGCTTTATGTTTATTAATAGACAAGCAACTAAAAATTACAATTTTGTTGATGAAGATGAAGAATACAATAGAGTGATTGGTATAGATTATAATCTGGCTTCAATTGATAGTAAGTGGACAGGTAAATATTTTTTCCATAAGTCATTCTCTCCATCTGAAAATAATAAAGATTTTTCAATGGGCTTAAAGACTAGCTATAATTCAAATAATTTAACTTTTAGAGTAAGTGGAATATATGTGGGAGATAATTATAGATCTGATTTAGGTTTTATAAAAAGAACTGGAATTCTAAAAATAAATCCTGATATAGGTTATACCTTCTGGCCAGAAAATAAAAAAATACAAAAACATAAGATTGAAGTAACTCCAGTGATAATTTGGAGACCTGAATTAAATTACCAACTCTCAGACTATTTTATTATTTCAAGATGGGACGGACAATTGAATAATGGAGATAGTTTTAATTTATCCATGAGAAATGAATATACTTACCTTTATGATAATTTTGATCCAACCAGAACTGAAAATAGTACACCTCTACCAGCAAATAGTGAATATCATTATACAAATTTTGAGTTGGAGTATAACAATTATTTTTCTTCAAATGAATTTACGTATAGTGTTGAACAATCATTTGGTGAATTGTATAATGGGTCTAAACTTTCTACAGAATTAAGGTTTGGTTATAGAATTCAACCAAAATTTACTAGTAGTATTGAAATTAACTATGATAGGATTAGGCTACCTGAACCCTACCCAAGTGCTGATATAATTCTAGTTGCTCCAAGATTTGAATTTACCTTTACTAAAAATTTGTATTGGGCAACACTTCTGCAATATAGTAATCAAAGAGAAAACTTAAGTTTAAACACAAGATTACAATGGAGATTTGCTCCCTTATCTGATTTATTCCTAGTATATAATGACAATTATTACACAGAAGACAGGTATCATAGTATATTTATTCCAAGAGTTAAAAATAGATCCCTAAATCTAAAACTAACCTATTGGCTTGATCTATAGAAAATGAAAAAGTATTCATTATTAATTTTGCTATTAATCATGTCCTGTTCTATTGAGCAGAAAAATTTCGAATTAAGCGGGAATATTGATGGACTTAATAATGGGAAAGTTTATTTATTAGAATCCAATTCAATTATTTTGGATTCAAGTGAAATTAATAATTCCTCATCATTTATATTAAAGTGTTATATAGAAGAACCTCAAATTTTAACATTAAGATTAGATGGTTTTGTTATTAATGAAATTGAATTCTTTGCTGAAACTGGAGAAATGGCATTAAGTACAACTAGCAAAAGATTTCAATTTGATGCTAAATTTTCAGGTTCTAAACATCAATTAAATCTTGATGAATTTAATTCGTTTTTAGTTAAATATGAGGAAGAAGATTTAGAGCTACTAGAAAAACAGATTAAAGAATCAATGAAAACCAATCAAAAAAATATTGATTCTATTTCAATTCTAAGAGATAAGATTGAGAAAAAGAAGATTTTATTTATTATTAACTATATAAAAAATAAAAAAGAAGAAATAGTTTCTCCTTACCTAGCATTAAAATATAATAAGGATATTCATGAAGATTATTTACTTAAAATATATAATTCATATAGTAAGGAAATTTCAAATTCAAAATATGGAATTGAATTAAATAAAATTATAAAAAAATAATTTTATTTTCTGTAGTAATCATCTTGAAGCCTTACAATATCATCTTCATCTGAAGGATTTTTAATATCAATGTGCTGCCAAATTTCAGCTACAATACCAATATCTTCTAATCCAATAAGTCTATGTCTTTCTTGAATATCAAAAGTAATTATATCGCCACTTTTATAAATTTTCATTGGATCCTCAAAATCATTTTTTGATTTAATAACTCCAATTGGGCCTTTATATACACTCCATATCTCTTTTCTTCTATAATGATATTGCCATGATAACCTAGACTTAGGATTTACAATTAATACCTTTGGACTTAATTTTATATGATTAGATGTATTAATTTTTATTTTATCAAAGAAAGTTGATATGAACAATGGCAATTGTTGTTCATCTATAACCAAAAAACCTCCCCAAGGTCTATCAAAATCAAAACTGACTACATTAAATCCTAATGTTTCAACTTGTTGTTTTACTTGATTATATAATACTATATTGTCTTTCAAATTCCAGAATATTTTACAAAATTTCTTGGTGTTTCATAAAGCATAATTTCCAAGTCTAGGTTTGAATCTAATTTAGCCTTAATTTTATTATATATAAAAACACAAATGTTCTCAGCTGTGGGATTTATTAATTTAAATTCTTTTACATCTAAATTTAGATTCTTATGATCTAATTTGTTTTCAACTTCTTCTTTAATAATTCTTTTTAATAGTACCATATCAATAACATATCCAGTGTCAGGATTAATTTCACCTGTAACACTTATAATCAACTCATAATTATGTCCATGAAAATTTGGATTATTACACTTTCCAAAGATTTGATCATTTTTCTCCATAGACCACTTTTTATTATAGAGTCTATGAGCTGCGTTAAAATGTGCTTTTCTACTAACTGTAACTTTCATCTATATTTTTTTTAACTGATAATAATAATTATTCATGATTATTTTAAACCATTCAGTATAGTTTTCAGGGATTGCTTTTATATCATCAATAATATTATCTAAACTCATCCATTTCCAACTATCAACCTCATTTGAATTAAATTTTACACTTCCATTATATCTTCCAACCAATATATAATCTAATTCATGTTCAATTAAGCCATTATCAAATTCAACATTATATATAAATGAATCTAATTCCTTTAATTCAACACAAAAACCCATTTCTTCTAAAAGTCTTCTTTTACCAGCAATAATATTAGATTCCCCATCCTTTTGATGACTACAACAAGTATTAGTCCATAATCCGGGGGAATGATACTTACTTATATTTCTTTTTTGAAGCATCAACTCTTTCTTATCATTAAATATAAATACTGAAAAAGCTCGATGTAAAACTCCTTTTACATGAGCTTCCATTTTTGACATTAAGCCAACCTTTTTGTCATTTTTATTGACAAGAATAACAAAATCATCAATCATAATATGACAAAAATACCAAAGAAAGTTTAATAACCAATAAGCTATGCCTTTCCAGTTGGGCCAAAATTCAGTTGAATATTAGGATTTTCATAATCCTTTATAGATCCAAAATTCTTTTCAAATCTCTCTAAATTATCATTTAAGGCTTTTGATAATTTTTTTGCATGTTGAGGTGTAATTATAATCCTTGACTTTACCTTATTTTTGGAAGCACCTGGCATTATAGAAACAAAATCAATTACAAATTCTGAAACTGAATGGTTTATAATTGCTAGATTAGAATAAATTCCTTCAGAAACTTTTTCATCAATTTCAATATTGATTTTACCTTTTGAGTTTTTTTTCTCTGAGCTCATAATTTTATTTATTAATTAGTATTCACTTCCTCTTCCTTAGATTCCGTTTTGGAATCAATTAATTCATTATATACTTCATTTGAACCTACTAATATATCATCATATTTTCTAAGACCTGTACCAGCTGGAATTTTATGACCAACTATTACATTTTCTTTAAGTCCATTAAGATTATCAACTCTAGCATTTACAGCAGATTCATTAAGAACTTTTGTTGTTTCCTGGAATGATGCCGCTGAAATAAATGATTTTGTTTGAAGTGAAGCTTTTGTAATACCTTGTAAAATAGGTTTTGCTGTTGCTGGTTTAGCATCTCTTGCAAGAAGCTCCTTTTTGTCTTCTCTTTTTAGTACTGAATTCTCATCTCTAAATTCTCTACTAGATATTATTTGACCTACTTTATAGTTCTCTGAATCCCCAGCATCCTCGATTAATTTTTTACCATATATACTGTCATTTTCATCGATAAAATCTGATTTATGAACTAATTGATCTTCTAAGAAAATAGTATCACCTGAATCCTGAATTTTTACTTTTCTCATCATCTGCCTTACTACTACCTCAAAATGTTTGTCATTAATTTTTACACCTTGAAGTCTATATACTTCTTGAACCTCATTTACTAAATATTGTTGAACTGCAGAAGGTCCCTTTATATTTAATATATCATTTGGAGTTGTAGATCCTTCAGACATAGAAGTTCCAGCCTTTACATAGTCATTTTCCTGCACAAGGATTTGATTAGAAAGCTTGATTAAATATTTTCTTAGTTCACCAGTTTTAGATTCAATAATAATTTCTCTATTACCACGTTTTATTTTTCCAAATGAAACAACACCATCAATTTCACTAACTACAGCAGGGTTAGATGGATTTCTAGCTTCAAATAATTCTGTTACCCTAGGAAGACCGCCAGTAATATCACCCGTTTTAGCAGATTTCCTAGGTATCTTAACTAGTATTTTTCCAAGATTTATTGATTCATTATCATTAATCATTAAATGCGCTCCAACAGGTAAATTATAAGATCTAATTATTTGATCTTTTTTATTTTTTACATGAATTGTAGGGATCATCTTTTTATTTCTAGACTCTACTATTACTTTTTCCTGGAAGCCAGTTTGTTCATCTATTTCAACTTCATATGTTACACCCTGTTCAATATTTTCATAATGGATCTTACCAGAAAAGTCAGCAATAATTACTCCATTATAGGGGTCCCATTGACATATTAATGTTTCCTTCTTAATTTTTTGTCCATTCTTAACGAATATAGTAGATCCATAAGGAATATTATTATTACTTAAAACCAATCCTGTAGTATTATCAATTATTTTTAATTCTGATGATCTTGAAACTACAATGTTAATTTTATTGCCTTCACTGTCTACTCCCTTTACTATCTTTAAATCTTCTATCTCAATTTTTCCTTCATATTTAGATATAAGACTATTTTCCTCTGATATATTTCCAGCAATACCACCAACATGAAATGTTCTTAAAGTCAGCTGTGTTCCTGGTTCACCAATTGATTGTGCAGCAACTACACCAACAGCCTCGCCATTTTGAACCATTTTTCCTGTAGCTAAATTTCTTCCATAACATTTTGCGCAAATTCCTTTTTTAGATTCACAAGTCAATGCAGATCTAACTTCAATATTATCAATTGTAGAATTTTCAATTCTATTTGCAATTTCATCATATATATGATCACCTGAAGCTACAATTAAGTCAGAAGTTACGGGGTCATAAATGTCATGTAAGGTTGTTCTCCCTACAATTCTCTCCTCTAATTTTTCTACTACTTCCTCATTCTTTTTTAATGGGGCTACGTTAATCCCTCTTAACGTTCCACAATCATCTTGTGTAATTATAACATCTTGAGATACATCAACAAGTCTACGCGTGAGATATCCAGCATCTGCAGTTTTTAATGCAGTATCTGCAAGACCTTTTCTGGCGCCATGAGTAGAAATAAAATATTCTAAAATTGATAATCCTTCTTTAAAATTTGATAAAATTGGGTTTTCAATAATTTCTCCTCCACCTGCAGTTGATTTTTTTGGTTTTGCCATAAGCCCTCTCATTCCAGAAAGCTGTCGAATTTGTTCTTTAGATCCTCTAGCTCCTGAATCTAACATCATGAATACTGAATTAAATCCTTGCTGATCTTCTCTAATTCTCTTCATAGAAAGCTCAGTTAATTCTGCATTAGTTGAAGTCCAAATATCAATAACCTGATTATATCTCTCATTGTTTGTGATTAAACCCATATTGTAATTAGCTCTAATACCATCAACCTGTTTGTTTGCATTATTAATCATCTCATCCTTCTCTTTAGGAATAATTATATCTCCTAAACTAAATGATAAGCCTCCTTCAAATGCAAATTTATAACCTAAGGTTTTTATATCATCTAAAAATGCTGCTGTTTCAGGAACGCTAGTTTCTTTTAAAATTCTACCAATAATATCTCTCAATGATTTTTTTGTTAATACTTCATTTATATATCCAGCTTTTTCTGGCACTTTTTCATTAAATAAAACCCTACCAACAGTGGTTTTAATAATTTTATTAACAAGTTTAGTTTTATTATCATTGTAATCGAATGTTCTTACTTTTATAGATGCATTTAAGTCAACTTTATTTTCATTATATGCAATAACAACCTCATCAGGAGAATAAAAAGTTAAACCTTCACCAACAACACTAATGTCATTGTCTGAAACTTTAAGTTTTGTCATATAATATAACCCTAATACCATGTCTTGTGATGGAACAGTAATTGGAGAACCATTAGCAGGATTTAAAATATTATGAGATGCTAACATTAAAAGCTGAGCCTCAAGAATTGCTTCTGGCCCTAGTGGAAGGTGCACCGCCATCTGATCTCCATCAAAATCAGCATTAAATGCTGTACATACTAATGGATGTAATTGTATAGCTTTACCTTCAATTAATTTTGGCTGAAATGCTTGTATTCCCAATCTGTGCAATGTTGGTGCTCTATTTAATAATACAGGATGACCTTTTAAGACATTTTCCAAAATATCCCAAACAACTGGATCTCTTCTATCAATAATTTTTCTTGCAGATTTTACAGTTTTTACTATACCTCTTTCCATTAACTTTCTAATAATAAAAGGCTTATATAGTTCCGCAGCCATATTCTTGGGTAATCCACATTCAAATAATTTCAAATCAGGTCCAACAACAATAACAGACCTTGCAGAATAATCAACACGTTTACCTAATAAATTTTGTCTGAATCTACCTTGCTTTCCTTTTAATGAATCTGAAAGTGACTTTAATGGTCTATTAGACTCAGTTTTTACAGCAGATGATTTTCTTGTATTATCAAATAAAGAATCTACAGATTCTTGTAACATTCTTTTTTCATTTCTTAAAATAACTTCAGGAGCTTTAATTTCAATTAATCTCTTTAATCTATTATTTCTTATAATTACCCTTCTATAAAGATCATTTAAATCTGAGGTTGCAAATCTACCTCCATCAAGAGGAACTAATGGTCTTAGTTCAGGTGGAATTACTGGAACAGCCTTCATTATCATCCACTCAGGTAAATTTTCTCTATTTAAGTTTCCTTCTTTAAATGATTCAACTACTTGAAGTCTCTTTAATGCTTCAGTTTTTCTTTGTTTAGAAGTTTCATTATTTGCCTTGTCTCTTAATTCATATGAAAGCTCATGTAAATCAACCCTTGAAAGTAAGTCAATAAGACATTCTGCTCCCATTTTTGCTATAAATTTTTCCGGATCCTCATCATCTAAATACAAGTTTTCTGGAGGTAATGATTCCATAACATTCAAGTATTCTTCTTCTGTTAAAAAATCCATCTTATTAACAGGCTCACCTTCAAAATTTACAGCAATTCCTGGCTGAATAACTACATATCTCTCGTAATATATAATCATATCTAATTTCTTAGAAGGTAATCCAAGCAAATAACCTATTTTATTAGGTAGCGATCTAAAATACCAGATATGGGCTACAGGAACAACAAGATTAATATGACCAACTCTATCTCTTCTAACTTTTTTCTCAGTAACTTCAACACCACATCTGTCACAAACTATTCCTTTATATCTTATCCTCTTATATTTTCCACATGCACATTCATAATCCTTTACTGGTCCAAAAATTCTTTCACAGAAAAGACCATCTCTTTCAGGTTTATGTGTTCTATAATTTATAGTTTCAGGTTTCAAAACCTCTCCCCTTGAAGCAGCTAAAATTGACTCGGGTGATCCAAGTCCAATAGAAATCTTATTAAATTTCAAAGCTTTTTTATCTTGTTTTCTTGCCATAATAAATGGATAAATTAATAATAAATTATTCTTCTAATCTTATGTCTAATCCTAATCCTTTAAGTTCATGCATTAATACATTAAATGATTCTGGCAGTCCAGGCTTTGGCATAGAATCACCCTTAACTATTGATTCATAAGTTTTAGCTCTTCCTACAACATCATCAGATTTAACTGTTAATATTTCTCTCAAGGTACTTGATGCGCCATAGGCTTCTAATGCCCATACTTCCATCTCTCCAAATCTCTGTCCACCAAATTGGGCTTTACCTCCAAGTGGTTGTTGAGTTATAAGAGAATATGGACCAATTGATCTTGAATGCATCTTATCATCAACCATATGTCCTAATTTTAGCATATATATAACTCCAACAGTAGCTGGTTGATCAAATTTTTCTCCACTTCCACCATCATATAAGTAAGTATGACCAAATTTTGGAACACCAGCCTTACTAGTAATTTCATTAATTTCATCTAATGAAGCACCATCAAAAATTGGAGTTGAATACTTCTTGTCAATATTCTTTCCTGCCCAACCTAGGACTGTTTCATAAATCTGACCTATATTCATTCTTGAAGGAACTCCAAGTGGATTTAATACAATATCAACAGGGGTTCCATCTTCTAAAAATGGCATATCTTCTTCACGTACTATTTTAGCTACGATACCCTTGTTTCCATGTCTACCTGCCATTTTATCTCCAACTTTTAGTTTCCTCTTTTTAGCAATATATACTTTAGCTAATTTTATGATTCCGGGTGGTAATTCATCCCCAACAGAAATTGTAAATTTCTCTCTTCGCAATCCTCCCTGAAGGTCGTTTTCTTTAATCTTGTAATTATGAATAATTTGAGAGACTATAGAATTTGTTTTAACATCTGCAGTCCATTTTCCAGCAATTAAATGAGCGTAATCATCAGCAGCATTTAACATTTTTAGTGTAAATTTCTTTCCCTTTGGAAAAATTTCTTCACCTAAATCATTAAATATTCCTTGTGAAGTTTTTCCCGATAATACCTTAAATAACCTTTTAACTAGAACTTTTCTTAAGTCTTCAAACTTTTCATCATAAATCCTCTCTAATTCTTTTATATCATCTTTATCTTGAAGTCTCTTCCTTTTATCTTTTATTGCTCTTGCAAAAAGTTTCTTATCAATCACAATACCATTTAATGAAGGAGGTGCTTTTAATGAAGCATCTTTAACATCTCCTGCTTTATCTCCAAATATTGCTCTAAGAAGTTTTTCCTCAGGTGTAGGATCACTTTCTCCTTTCGGAGTAATTTTTCCAATTAATATATCTCCAGGTTTAATTTCAGCTCCAATCCTAATCATGCCATTTTCATCCAAATCTTTGGTAGCTTCTTCAGATACATTTGGTATATCATTAGTTAATTCTTCATTTCCTAATTTAGTGTCTCTCACATCAATTGAATACTCATCAATATGAATTGATGTGAAAACATCATCTCTTACAACTTTCTCTGAAATAACAATTGCATCCTCAAAATTATATCCTTTCCACGGCATAAATGCAACTTTAATATTTCTACCCAATGCCAATTCACCATTATTCGTAGCATAACCTTCACATAAAACTTGACCTTTAACTACCTTATTTCCTTTAGAAACTATTGGCTTAAGATTAACACAAGTCCCTTGATTTGTTTTCTTAAATTTAGTTAGATTATATGTTATAGTTCCAGAATCAAAACTTGTCAGTTTTTGATCTTCATCCATTTCATATGTTATAATAATTTTATCAGCATCAACATAATCAACAATACCGTTATCCTCAGCATTAATAAGAATTCTTGAATCGGATGCTACTTGTCTTTCAAGGCCAGTGCCAACTATTGGTGATTCTGGTAAAAGTAATGGAACAGCTTGTCTCATCATATTTGAACCCATTAATGCCCTATTGGCATCGTCATGTTCAAGAAAAGGTATTAAAGAAGCGGAAATAGAGGCTATTTGATTTGGAGCTACATCAGTGTAATGAACTTTACTTGATTCAATTACAGGAAAATCACCTTCCATTCTTGCAATTATAGTGTCTTCAATAATTTTACCTTTTTTATCAATTTGAATATTTGATTGTGCAATCAATTTCTCTTCTTCTTCTTCAGCACTTAAATAAATAGGTTCTGATTTTATATCAACTTTTCTATTATCAACTTTTCTGTAAGGAGTTTCAATGAATCCCATACTATTAATCTTGGCAAACACACTAAGAGAAGAAATTAAACCAATATTAGGACCTTCTGGTGTTTCAATTGGACAAAGTCTTCCATAATGGGTATAATGGACATCTCTGACTTCAAAACCAGCTCGTTCTCTTGAAAGACCTCCTGGTCCTAATGCAGACAATCTTCTCTTATGAGTAATCTCTGCTAATGGATTTGTCTGATCCATAAACTGAGATAACTGATTTGTTCCAAAGAATGTATTAATTACAGAAGAAAGAGTTTTGGCATTTATCAAATCTATTGGAGTAAAAACCTCATTATCTCTTACATTCATTCTTTCCCTTATAGTTCTCGCCATTCTTGCTAATCCAACACCAAACTGAGTAGATAATTGCTCTCCAACGGTTCTAACTCTTCTATTTGATAAATGATCAATATCATCAATCTCAGCCTTAGAATTTATCAATTCAATCAAAAACTTTATTATTGTTATGATATCCTCAGTAGTTAAAACTTGTTTATCCATACCAATATCAAGTCCTAATTTTTTATTCATCCTGTATCGACCTACTTCCCCTAACTTGTATCTTTGGTCACTAAAAAATAACTTGTCAATAATTCCTCTAGCTGTTTCTTCATCTGGAGGCTCTGCATTTCTAAGTTGTCTATAAATATGTTCAACTGCTTCTTTTTCTGAATTTGTAGGATCTTTTTGAAGAGTATTATGAATTATTGCATATTCACCTTTTTGATTACTCTCTTTGTGAATTAAAACTGTCTTAATCTCAGCTTCTATAATTTGTTCAACATTTTCTTTATCAATTTCAGTATCTCTATCTAATAAGACTTCATTCCTTTCGATTGAAACAACCTCTCCAGTATCTTCATCTACAAAGTCCTCATGCCAAGTATTTAAAACACGAGCAGCTAATTTTCTGCCATAATATTTTTTTAAATTATTTTTAGAAACCTTAATCTCTTCAGCTAAATCAAATATTTCAAGAATATCTTTATCTCTTTCATATCCAATTGCTCTAAAGAGAGTAGTTACAGGTAACTTTTTCTTTCTATCAATATATGCATACATAACGCTGTTAATGTCAGTAGCAAATTCAATCCATGATCCTTTAAATGGAATTACACGAGCAGAGTACAATTTAGTACCATTTGCATGAAATGATTGTCCAAAAAATACACCAGGAGATCTATGTAATTGTGAAACAACAACCCTTTCAGCACCGTTTATACAAAATGTTCCACTTGGTGTCATGTAGGGAATAGTGCCAAGGTATACATCCTGAACTATTGTTTCAAAATCTTCATGTTCCGGATCTGTACAGTATAATTTAAGTCTTGCTTTTAAGGGAACACTGTAAGTTAATCCTCTTTCAATACATTCCTGTAGATTATATCTAGGTGGATCAACAAAATAATCTATAAATTCCAATACAAACTGATTTCTACTATCAGAAATTGGGAAATTATCCATAAAGGTATAATATAAACCCTCATTTTCTCTTTCTTCAGACTTAGTTTCTAATTGAAAAAAGTCCTTAAATGATTTAATCTGAATATCTAAGAAGTCAGGATAATTAATCGAGTTTTTCAGTGATGAAAAATTAACTCTTTCTGCTCTTTTTGATGACATCTATTATATAAGTTTAATTTTTAAAATATGTTACGGTTATCTTTAAGCACAAACAGGCATAGATGTTAAGAATTATCTTAACATCTATGCCTATGAACTTTTATATGTTAAACTTATTTAAGTTCAACCTCAGCACCAGCTTCTTCTAATGATTTCTTCATTCCTTCAGCTTCATCCTTGCCAACAGCTTCCTTTATAGTTTTAGGTGCACCATCTACTAATTCCTTAGCATCTTTTAGACCTAAACCAGTTAATTCTTTAACTAGCTTAACTACAGCAAGCTTTGAACCTCCAGCTGCTTTAAGAACCACATCAAATTCTGATTTGCCTTCATCACCAGCAACATCATCACCTCCAGCTGCTCCACCAGTAGGAGCTGCCACAGCTGTTACAGCTGGTTCTATTCCGTATTCATCTTTTAAAATATCAGCTAATTCACTTACCTCTTTTACTGATAAGTTAACTAACTGTTCTGCGAAAGTTTTTAAATCTGCCATTTTTCTATTTTTAAGTAATTTCTTGTTAATATTTAGTTTTAATTTTCTTTTTTATTTGTTTCTTCAGATTCATCCTCAATAGGTGTCTCAACAGAAGCCTCTTCAGTAGGTGCTTCCACTTCAGTAGGTGCTTCCTCAACAGAAGCCTCTTCAGTAGGTGCCTCAACCTCAGTTGATTTTTCTTCTCTATTAGACAAAGTCTGAATAATTCCTGATAACTTGTTTCCACTAGACTTTAATGCTGAAATAACATTTTTTGCAGGTGATTGCAATAACAGAATAATATCCCCAATAATCTCTTCTTTTGATTTTATTGCAAATAAAATTTCTAATTGTTCATCACCTAAGTAAATGTCATTTTCAATAATTGCCCCTTTTAATATAGGTTTGTCAGATTTTTTTCTAAAATCTTTAATAACCTTTGCTGGAGCATTTCCAATATCAGATAACATTACTGAAGTATTTCCTTTAAGCGTTTCTAAAAGATCACCAAAATCTTTATCTGAAGATGTCATTGCTTTTTCAAGAAGCGTATTTTTCATTACCTTAAGTTTAACTCCCGATTTAAAGCACATTCTTCTTAGATTAGATGTTTCTACAGAACTAAGTCCAGAAATATCTGTCAAATAAATAATCTCATTTTGAGATAACACATCTGTTATTTCAGTAATTGCTCTAGATTTTTCTTCTCTTGTCATAATTCAATTCTAAATTTTTGGGTCTATTGCTAAACTTGGACTCATAGTTGAGGAAATATAAATACTCTTCACATAAGTTCCCTTAGATGAATTTGGCTTAAGCTTAACTATTGTTTGAATTAATTCATTAGCATTTCCAACTATTTTGTCAGCGGTAAAAGACACTTTTCCAATAGCAGCATGAATAATTCCTGCTTTATCTACCTTAAAATCTATTTTCCCTGATTTAACATCAGAAACAGCTTTACCAATATCCATCGTTACAGTTCCTGTTTTTGGGTTTGGCATTAAACCTCTGGGGCCTAAAACACGTCCCAATGGTCCTAACTTACCCATAACACTAGGCATAGTAACTATCACATCTACATCAGTCCATCCCTTTTTGATTTTTTCTAAAAACTCATTTAACCCTACGTAATCCGCACCTGCTTTTTTTGCTTCATCTTCTTTGTCTGGTGTAACCAGAGCTAAAACCTTCATGTCTTTACCCGTCCCGTGAGGTAAGGAAACAACTCCTCTAATCATTTCATTAGCCTTTTTAGGATCAACACCTAATCTAATAGCTAAATCTACTGAAGCATCAAATTTTGTAGTAGTTATATCCTTTAAAAGAGTACATGCCTCTTCTATTGTATATAGTTTACTACTATCAATTTTTTCAATTACAGATTTCCTATTCTTTGTTAATTTGCTCATTCTAAATTCAAATTATTTAGGTGGTTGCCCTCCTTTAACGTTTATTCCCATTGATCTTGCAGTACCCGCAACCATTTTCATTCCTGATTCAACAGTAAATGCATTTAAATCTACCATTTTGTCCTCAGCAATTTTCTTTACCTGATCCCAAGATACTTTTGAAACTTTATTAATATTAGGCTCTCCAGATCCCTTTTTTACCTTTGCTGCTTCTTTTAATTGAACAGATGCAGGTGGAGTTTTGATTACAAACTCAAAAGATTTATCCTTGTAAATAGTAATAACTACAGGCAACACCTTTCCAGGCTTATCCTGAGTTCTTGAATTAAATTGCTTACAAAATTCCATGATGTTAACACCAGCTGCTCCCAAGGCAGGACCTACAGGAGGAGAAGGATTAGCAGCACCACCTCGAACTTGTAACTTAATAACTTTTCCTATTTCTTTTGCCATAACATTAATTTAAGTTTTTATGATTTTAATTTGGAAGCAATAAAATCACAAACCTCTGTAACATTTATTTTTATAATTTTTCAACTTGCATATAGCTTAATTCTAAAGGAGTTTTTCTCCCAAAAATTCTAACCATTACTTCAAGTTTTCTTTTTTCTTCATTTATTTTTTCAATTGTCCCATCAAATCCATTAAATGGACCATCAATCACTTTAACATTTTGACCATGAATAAATGGAATTACAATATTAGTTTCATCCTGAAGAGACAATTCATCTACTTTTCCTAGCATTCTATTTACTTCAGCTTGTCTCATAGGAATAGGTTCCCCACCTTTAGTTTCTCCTAAAAAACCTATAACATTTGTTACAGATTTAATTATATGTGGAATTTCTCCAGATAAATTCGCCTTAATCATAATATAACCGGGAAAATATGTTTTATCCTTTGTTATCTTCTTTCCTTTTCTTATTTGAACAACTTTTTCTTGTGGAACAAGAATTTCCTCTACGAAACTACTCATTCCTAACCTAGAAATTTCATTTTCAATGTAGGTTTTAATTTTGTTTTCTTGGCCACTTACAGCTCTAACAACATACCACTTATTTTCCGAATTGTTCTCTGCCATTAATTAATTTATAAGATCAAAATATTCCTTAATTACCCTACTGAAAACACTATCTAATCCCCATATAACCAAAGAAAAAATCAAAGAAAAAACTGCAACTAATACCGTTAGTTCTAAGCCTTCATTAAAGCTTGGCCAACTAACGTGATTCTTTAGTTCTTCAAATGATTCCTTAAAATATTTTAAAATTCCTAACATATATTTTTTTTTGCACGGGTTGAGAGACTCGAACTCCCGACACCTGGTTTTGGAGACCAGTGCTCTACCAACTGAGCTAAACCCGTAAACATAAATCAAGGTATTTCGTTAACTAAACAAAATACCTTAACATTAAATATTTATGGATTTTATTATTCTACTATCTCAGTTACCTGTCCAGCACCTACTGTTCTACCACCTTCACGAATAGCAAAACGTAATCCAACACTCATTGCAATTGGCTGAATTAATTCAACATTAATCGTTAAATTATCTCCAGGCATAACCATCTCAACACCAGAAGGCAATTCAATTGTTCCAGTAACATCAGTTGTTCTAACATAAAACTGAGGTCTGTAGTTGTTATGGAATGGAGTATGTCTTCCTCCTTCTTCTTTCTTTAGAATATAAACTTCCGCCTTAAATTTCTTATGTGGAGTAACAGATCCTTGCTTACAAATCACCATTCCTCTACTAATATCAGTCTTTTCAATACCTCTTAACAAAATACCAACATTATCACCAGCTTCACCTCTATCTAATATTTTTCTAAACATTTCAACACCAGTAACAGTAGAAGTTAATTTCTCTGCTCCCATACCAATGATATCAACTGAATCACTAGTATTTGCAACACCAGTTTCAATTCTACCAGTTGCTACTGTACCTCTACCTGTGATTGAGAAAACATCTTCAATAGGCATTAAAAAAGGTTTTTCAACATCACGCTTAGGTAATTCAATCCATGAATCAACATTTTTCATTAATTCAATAACTGAATCAACCCATTTTTGCTCTCCGTTTAGAGCTCCTAATGCAGACCCAGCTATAACAGGACTATTATCTCCGTCATATTCATAGAATGACAATAATTCACGAATTTCCATTTCAACAAGTTCTAATAACTCATCGTCATCAACCATATCAACTTTATTCATAAATACAACAATTCTAGGAATACCAACCTGGCGACCTAAAAGGATATGCTCACGTGTTTGTGGCATTGGGCCATCTGTTGCTGCAACAACAAGAATAGCTCCATCCATTTGGGCAGCACCAGTAACCATATTCTTTACATAGTCGGCGTGACCTGGACAATCAACGTGTGCATAATGACGATTTTCTGTCGCATATTCAACGTGTGATGTATTAATTGTAATACCTCTTTCTTTTTCTTCAGGGGCATTATCAATTGTATCAAAGTCTCTTTTCTCTGATAAACCAGCATTTGCTAATACAGAAGTAATAGCAGCAGTAAGTGTAGTTTTTCCGTGATCTACGTGTCCAATTGTACCTATATTTAGGTGCGGTTTCGAACGATCAAAATTTTCCTTTGCCATAGTATACTTTTTTTATTGCTTTTAAAATGAGCGCAAATATAATTTTTTATGCTTAATTAACCAACTAAATCTCTGTTTTTTTTTCAGGGAAGTAAAATCAGTAAAAATTAATTGTTATTTTTACCTACTATGCCAATACGCAATTGTAATAAAAAGTAGCTGAAATGGAGCCCTAATAATAGCTGTATTTTTGTCGATATTTAATGCAATTTGCGCCTCATCACTCTGAATGAGAAAAATGTTAGCTGGAAAAACTGCAATTAACAGAAGAATCAAACCTATGGCCGATTGTTTTCTATATTTAGTCAATAAACCAAATCCGAATAAAATTTCAAAAAAACCACTTATAAGCACTAATTCATAATGAAAATTCAAATATGGAGGAACTATACTCAAATAATAATCTGGATTAAAAAAATGATCAATTCCAATTTTTACATAAAAAACACACATAATGTAAATTGAAATAGTTTTAATTATTTTCATTTCTTTTATCTTATAAAAAAAGCCTGCAAATGTAAAAAAAGCCTGCAAATGCAGGCTTTTTATCAAAATTTTAAATATAATTATAGAACAGGAATTCCATTAGATACTGTAATTGGAGCTACTCCATATACTTCTGTTGTAAAATTAACTAAGTTTGGATGGGCAACAACTCCTTTCCAGAGTTCAGAATCTAGGTATGTATCAACAGATTCTGGACTTGAAAAATAATAAACTCCACCAAAAACACCAGCATCTACATTTCCAATAAAAGTCTTTCCAATAAGACCATCAATATTCTCTGGCTTAAAATTTGGTGCAACATCAGATCCAAGCTTTGCATGATCTTCAAGACTCATGTCCTCTAACTCATAATTCACTAGAAGAACCATCATTCCTTCAGCATCTGCAGAGTCATCAGATGTTGTACGGCAACACGCAAGACCATTAGAGACTTCAGAAATTGGAGCTACTCCATATACTTCTGTTGTAAAATTAACTAAGTTTGGATGAGCAACAACTCCTTTCCATAGCTCAGAATCTAAATATGTGTCAACAGATTCTTTACTTTTAAAATGGTAAACTCCACCGAAAACCCCAGCATCTATATTTCCAATAAAAGTCTTTCCAATAAGACCATCAACATTTTCAGGTTTAAAATTTGGAGCTACCTCAGATCCAAGCTTTGCATGATCTTCAAGGCTCATGTCCTCTAACTCATAATTCACTACAAGAACCATCATGTTTTCATGAGAAGATGCTTCTTCAGATTTTTTTTGATCAGTTTGATTACACGATAGTGTAAAAACTGCAATTAAAAGAAATAAAAAATTTTTCATAACTGATTGTATTTATTAATTAAGGAAGATAAATATAGGAGATTATTATTTAAATAAAATGTTTTTATATAAATAGTTAAAATCTATATAATCATATTATTCTTTATTAATTCTTGATAATCAACAATGTAGGTTAAAAATTAGTTTTTTTTTTGTATTTTATACATATGTCTGTAATTAATTTTAAGAGTCCAACTAAAAAAATAGTTAGAAAATCTTTACAAAATATTCTAGTTAAAGATTATATGTCTAAAGAAGTAATCTCATTTAGAAAATCAGACTCTATATTTGAAGTGAAAAGAGTTTTACTAGAAAAGAAAATATCTGGAGCTCCCGTAATTAATAAATCTGGGAAATTAATTGGCATTATTTCAGAAACTGACTTGATGAAGCAAATTGTTGACAGCAAATATTACAATATGCCTATGTCAAGAACTACTGTTTCAAAGTACATGACTAAAAATGTAGATTATATCTCACCAAATGAAACAATTTTTGATGCTGCTGAAAAATTTTTAAGACTAAAAAGGAAAAGATTTCCAGTAATGCTATCGAATAAAATTTTAGGAATAATTTCTAGAGTAGATATTATAGCTGCAGCCCTAAATATCAGAAGTAATTTTTATTAATAACTATGACTTCTAATTCTTAATAATTCTAATCACAGCTTTATTTTTTCCAGATTCAACTATCAGAAAATATATTCCTGATGAACTATCTATTTCTAAATCAAAGAATCTTCCATTTTGAGCATTCTTGAATTGGATTATTCTTCCATTTATATCAGTTAATGTTGTTGATACATTATTGTAAATAGTTCCTAAATCAATTGTAAAATTTCCAACAGTAGGGTTAGGATATACTAAAGGTTTATAGTGAAAACTATTTTCAATCAATCCTAAGGAAGATTCAACAATGTTTACCATATAATCTTCTGTTTCACCATATTCTGTTTCAGTACATGCATCTGCAGGAACATCAGCACTCCAATTAGCTTTAGCTCTTAAAATATGCTGACCTAAATTAGCATTTTCAGGAATTACGAAATCAATTGTTTCAGTATAAGGAGCATTGGCATTATCTTCACCATCTGCAATTTCATAATTATCTATAACAACCTCATCTGAGGTAAAATCAAGATCATCATTGTAATCTATCCAAACTTTTACATACTGATTGCCATAACCTGTTGTAACGGTCATCTGATTATCTGAACCTTGCTCCAAATCAGTTGATAAATCCATAAAATCTCCATAACCTTCACACCCTGAAGGATTATTTATATCTCCCACTTGAATTAACTGAAACCCATCATTGGAATCACAATTCATTGATGGTGTACAAAGAACATTGGCCTTAACTTCATACATATATCTGTAAGTTTCCGTAATATCATTATTTTCTCCTTCAGCAAAAACTTTAAAATAAACCTTTGTTCCTTCTGCTTGATTTGGTATTGATGAATCACTAACCCAAGTAATACCAGAAGTATTTGTCATTGGAATAGTGTTTACTACACTCGATATGCCTTCTGACCATTGAATGTAGGCATTTGTTATCTGTCCATCATAAGAAATAGTTGAAGTCACGAACTGATCTATATCAACTTTTGGTTGAGTGTCTGTAGGTTGTTTTGTGATTCTAGTAGTTAATATTGCTGGGAAATCTTCTCTTTCATCTAAAGAATATTCCCATAATCCTCTACCCCAGGTAGCTGCCCTTAATGTATTTGATCCATACATTATCTCAAGTTCCATAATGGTCATATTTGGCA
>Ga0208894_1000790_pt1 | contig 20726 bp, 16 predicted proteins | sample ETNtaG_12_FD_185752 | JGI IMG/M metagenome (GOLD analysis project Ga0208894, IMG submission 185752) | Marine microbial and viral communities from oxygen minimum zone, Eastern Pacific Ocean - ETNP201306SV49 (SPAdes) (version 2) | ecosystem: Environmental > Aquatic > Marine > Oceanic ...
TGATTTGGAACAGGATAAAATCGGAGGAATGATAGCTGGTTGGAAAATTGTAAGTCAAGACGGTAAAGACATGAAGGTTCCGCCTCATCCAGCGCTTGCAAAAGATTCTGTAAATTATGTGGGCGATCATGTAGCCGTTGTGATCGCAGAAACACTTGAACAAGCCAAAAATGCAGCAGAACTAGTTAGTGTAAGTTACAAAATCTTAAAAGCGGTAATTAATACCAGTGATGCAATGAATTCTGAAGCAATTCATGAAGGAATTGATAGAAACTTGTGTTTTGATTTTGTATTAGGAGATAAGGGAAAAACTGATGATGCTTTATCTTCAGCTGACAAGGTAATCAAGCTTGATTTAATAAATAACAGATTAATACCAAATGCAGTAGAGCCAAGGGCTTCTATCGGGGATTATAATTCATCGTCAGAGCAATTAACTTTGTATACAACAAACCAGAATCCACATTTAACCAGGTTGGTCTTGTCTGCATTCAACGCTATTGCACCAGAACATAAGTTTAGAGTTGTGGCGCCAGATGTTGGTGGTGGCTTTGGATCAAAAATTTACCCCTATGCCGAAGATGTTGTAATAGCCTGGGCGTCAAAAAAAATTGAGAGACCTATTAAATGGGTTGCTGAAAGGAGTGAATCATTCCTGTCTGATTGCCATGGGAGAGACCATATAACTCATGTCGAACTTGCTGTCAAAAACAGTGGTGTGATAACTGGTCTAAAGGTCGATACTATTGCAAATCTTGGTGGGTATGCTTCACTTTTTGCTACAGTGACGCCAACATATTTATATGCTCCTTTAATTTTAGGGCTATACAATATTCCTGCCGCTTTTTGCAATGTAAAAGCAGTCTACACAAATACAGCACCTGTTGATGCTTATAGAGGAGCTGGAAGACCAGAGGCAACTTTCCTAATTGAAAGAATTGTAACTGAAGCAGCTAAAGAAATAGGAATGGATCAAGCCGAGTTTAGAAAGAAAAACTTTATAAGCAAATTTCCACATCAACAGTGCTTAATTCATAATATAGATTCGGGTGATTACAACGCCCATCTGAATAAGGCTTTGGAAGTAGCTGACTATAAAAACTTTGAAAATAGAAGATCGCAATCTGCAAAAAAAGGGAAACTCAGAGGTATTGGTTTTTCAACTTATTTGGAAGCATGTGGTATAGCTCCTTCTGCAGTTGTGATGTCTATAGGAGCTGGTGTAGGATTATGGGAATCAGCTGAAATTAGATTTAATGCGACTGGAAACGTTTCAGTTTTCACTGGAACTCACAGCCACGGACAAGGACATGAAACAACCTTTGCACAAATTGTTGGTGATAAATTGGGTGTTCCAATTGAAAATATTGATATCATTCATGGCGATACAGATAAAGGCCCTTTTGGAATGGGAACTTATGGGTCAAGATCACTTGCTGTTGGTGGAACGGCAATTACAAAAGCATGTGATAAGATTGTAGAAAAAGGAAAAAAAGTTGCAGCACAAATGATGGAAGCTAAACCTGAAGATGTTGATTTTAAAGCCGGAGAATTCATTGTAAAAAATTCAAACAAAAAGAAAACGATTGGGGAAATTGCTTTCGCCTGCTATTTACCAGGCCAGTATGGTGAAATTAAATCTCCACTTCCACCTGGAGTAGAACCTGGTTTAAAAGAAACTGCTTTTTATGATCCGATTAATTTTTCATTTCCGGCAGGCACGCATATTTGTGAGGTAGAGGTAGAAGAAAATACTGGCGTAACAAAAGTAGTAAAATATACCGCAGTAGATGATTTCGGTACGGTTATTAATCCTATGATTGTTGAAGGTCAAGTTCATGGAGGAATTGTTCAAGGAATCGGTCAGGCCTTATACGAAAATGGATATTACGATAAGTCAGGTCAACTGATAACTGCCTCTTACATGGATTACACTATGCCAAGAGCGGACGATTTTCCGCACTTTGAAATTGATTACACATCAACACCCGCAACTTCAAATCCATTAGGAGCCAAAGGTTGTGGGGAAGCTGGAGCAATTGCAGCACCACCCGCTGTAATGAATGCAGTGATTGATGCTATTGGAACTGATGTTTCTATGCCAGCAACATCTGAGAAAGTTTGGAAGGCATTAAAAAAAAGTGGTTCAAATAAAGTAGCAGCGTGAGGAAAATAATATGAAAAATTTTAATTTTTGTTCAGCAACAAGTTCGAAGGAAGCCACAAAGCTAGCCTCAGGAAGATCAGTTTTTTTAGCTGGTGGAATGACTCTCATTCCAGCCGTAAAACATAGATTTGCTGCATACTCGAATATAATAGATATTAAAAAAATCAAAAGTCTTTCGGGTATCAAAGTATCTAGTAAATCCTTAAGAATTGGAGCCACAACTAAACACGCTGAGGTAGCTGCCTCAAAAGAGGTGAAGAAATCTATTTCATCTCTTGCAGGTCTAGCTGAAGGTATTGGAGACCCTCAGGTTAGAAACAGGGGGACAATTGGCGGATCCATCGCAAATAATGATCCCGCCGCAGATTATCCTTCAGCTTGTTTGGCTCTAAACGGAACGATTCACACCAATAGCAGGAAAATCCAAGCAGGTAAGTTTTTTACTGGAATATTTGAAACGTCACTAAAAAAAGGAGAATTAATAGAAGCAGTCGAATTTGAAGTTCCGGAAAAATCAGGCTATGGAAAATTTCCAAATCCTGCTTCAAGATATGCTGTTGTAGGTGTTTATGTAGCAAAATATAAAAATGATGTGAGAGTTGCGATAACGGGTGCTGGAAGTTGCGTATTTAGATCAAAAGAACTTGAATCAGCTTTATCGAAAAATTTCTCAACTTCAGCTATTGATAACACCAACATTTCAAGCAAGGGACTTAATTCTGATATCCACGCATCGGCGGATTATAGAGCTCATTTGATTAAGATAATGGCTAAAAAGGCAGTTTCAAACTGTTAGGAGTTCAAATTTACAAAATATTAATTTAGTCTAGAGCGATTTATTATACTTTATTTTACAATGTTCTAAATGAAAAATTCATTTGATGAAAAAATTTTGGATGAAGCTAGTGACTGGCTTGCGGCTAAACAAAATGTTGTTATTGCAACCGTTATTCAAACATGGGGCTCTTCGCCAAGATCTGTAGGTAGCCGAATGATCGTGAATGATAAAGGAGATTTTTCTGGATCTGTATCGGGCGGATGTGTTGAAACTGCTGTCGTTAGGGAATGTATAGGATTGATTAAAGAAAATAAGCCTTTTAAAAAAATAGAGTTCAAAGTTTCAAATGAAAGCGCATGGGAAATTGGATTAGCCTGCGGTGGTGAAATTGCAATCTTTTTAGAACAAATTAATTAAGTGAAAAAAGAACTACTTAAAGAAATTATTGAAAAAAAAGAAAGAAAAGTAGAGTTTGCAATCATTACCAATCTTGAAAACAGTGAAAGCTGTATTTTTGAAAAAGATAAACCTATCGACAAGAATTTTGAAAAATATAAAGAAAAAATTAATTTTCATTTTGATAAAAAAAAGAATGGTATTATAGAAGGAACAAAAATTTTTATTGAAACCTATATTCGCCCAATTAAAATCATCATTGTTGGTGCTGTTCATATCGCTCAATATTTATTTAATTTTGCAAAAAGTTTAAATTTTGAAATTTCAATAATTGATCCTAGGGGTTACTTTGCATCAGAACAAAGATTTCCAGGTGTAAAAATAATCAATAAATGGCCAAAGGAAGCGCTTGAAGAAATTAAACCAGATCAAAATACTGCTTTGATAGCTTTAACACATGATCCTAAAATTGATGATCCTGCCCTTCAACATGCATTAAAAAACAAATTTTTTTACATCGGGGCTCTTGGAAGTAAAAAAACTCATGCAAATAGATGTAAAAGACTTAAAGAAGCCAATTTTACTGATGAGCAAATCAATAAAATTTTTGGACCCATTGGTATTAAATTAGGTGGAAGATCAGCTCCTGAGATTGCCTTATCAATCATTGCGCAACTAGTTTCAGAAGTTTATAAAAAATAATGATATCAGCCATTTTGCTAGCTGCTGGTCAATCAAAGAGAATGAATGGTGAAAATAAATTAACCAAAGAAATTCAAGGTATTCCTTTAATAAAACATTCAGTAAAAAATATTTTAGCTAGTTCTATTAACGAATTGATTGTTGTTCTTGGATATCAAAAAGAAATTATTGAAAAACTTATTGATAAGCATGAGAAGATAAAATTTGTTTTTAATAAAGATTTTGAAAGTGGAATGGCATCTTCTATCAAAGCAGGACTAAATCATTTATCTAATAATACTGAGGCTTTCTTTATATGCTTGGGAGATATGCCTATGGTAAATACAGATATTTACAATCAATTAGTTAAATCTAGAAATCAAAAAAATATAATTATACCTACTTATAAAGGACAACAAGGAAACCCTGTTCTATTTGATAATTTAATGAAAGAAAAAGTCTTAAATATCAGCGGTGATATTGGAGCCAAAAAAATATTAGAATTAAATAAAGATAAAATATTAAACTTAGAGATTAATGATCAAAGCATAACTAAGGGTTTTAATACTCAATGCGATTTTAGTTCTTTATAATTCTGTTATCAGGATCGTGAAGTGGTTTAGTTTCTATGATGGCTTTGTATTTTGTTTTTTCTACTTCAATTTCTATATCTTTCCTATTTAAGTTTAGTTCTGAGTTCACATAACCAAAGGCCATATTTTTTTTAAAATTAAACGAATAATTGCCTGATGTTGTTCTCCCAATAATTTTTCCATCACTTAATATCGGTTCATCGTGAAGTAATAAAGGAAATCCAGGTCTATTTTCTTTGAGACTTAAGATCACAAGTTTCTTTTTAGGTTTTTGTTCCTTTATTTTAAGAAGTGCTTCTCTGCCAATGAAATCTACATTTTTTTTATAGCTAATTGCAAAACTCAAACCTGCCTCATATTGATTTTCCTCTGGCGACATATCATGTCCCCAATGTAAATATCCTTTTTCCATTCTCATTGTATCCATTGCAAACATTCCACAATGAGAAAGGTTAAACTCTTTACCTTTACTGACTATTAAATTGTATATTTCTCTTGATTCATTCATTTTTATATAAAGTTCAAAGCCTAATTCACCTGCATAAGATAGTCTTTGTGCATATATTTTTTTATTATTTATTTTGATTGCTTTACTTGTGCCAAATTTAAAATTTTCATTAGAGAAGTCGTCCTCTGACAACTTTGACATTAGACTTCTACTTTTAGGTCCAAACACGCCAAGACAAGCGACATCATCTGTAACGTCCTTAAATTCCACTTCTTTTGATAAATATTTTAATATATGAAATTTATCATGTTCTTTGTTTGCCGCAGAAGTAACAATTCTAAAATAATTTTTATCCATACAAACAACGGTTAAATCTGTTTCTATTCCACCATCTTCATTTAACATTTGAGTGTAGGTAGTTTTTCCAATTTCATTTTTAATATTAGCAGTACAAATTTTTTGCAATTCACTGTGGGTTTTTTCTCCTTTTAAGTCGTATTTAGAAAAAGCAGTTAGATCGAACAAACCAACATTTTTTCTTGCATTCTTCGTTTCGAATTCTACCGATGGATACCAATTTTGGTAATTATAACTATATTTGAGTTCCGGTTTTTCATTGTTTAAAGTAAACCACAATGGTCTTTCATAACCTGAGGACACTCCAAAGCAAGCGCCCGCTTTTTTTAGTTCTTCATGATATGGAAATAGCTTTTTGTTTCTAGAAGTTTTATGTTGCTTGTATGGCCAGTGCATTCCATACAAATCTCCCAAAGTTTCGGTTATTCTTTCTTTAATAAAGTTAATTTCAGAATGAAATCTTTGAAACCTTTTTATATCGTATATAAATAAATCTTCATTGATGTGACCATTAATCATCCATTCGGCTGTTACTTTTCCAGCTCCTCCACCACTTCCGATTCCAATGCTATTAAATCCACAACAAACAAAAAAGTTTCTAATTTCTGGAACTTCACCTAATAATGTATTTGTATCCGGAGTGAAAGATTCTGGACCTGCAAAAAATTTTCTAATCCCTGCTTTTTCTATAAGTGGTACTCTTTTAAAAGATGCTTCTAGATAAGGTTCAAAGTGATCAAAATTTTCAGGAAACTCTCCAAATGAAAAATCATTGGGAATTTTATTTGTTTTTCCAAAAGCTGGAATTGATTTTCCTTCAAAAACTCCGACTAATAATTTGCCAGCATCTTCCTTCAAATATAATCTATCATCAAAATCTCTTAATACAGCCAAATCTTTAGGCAAATCTTTTATTGGTTCTGTAATAATATAAAAATGTTCTGCGGGATATAAAGGTATGCTTACCCCTAGCTCCTCTCCTATTTGTCTCGACCACATTCCAGTCGATAAAACTAGATACTCACATTCAATTGTTTGATTGTGAACTTTAACACCAGAAACTCTTCCATTTTTTACCAAAATTTTTTCTACAGGATTTTTTTCAAATATTTTAACTCCTAATTCTTTTGCCGCTTTTGCCAATAAATTGGTTACTCCAATTGGATCTGCCTGACCATCTCCCGGCATAAAAATACCACCCAAAATATCTTTTTCATTTATTACTGGATAAATTTTTTTTATCTGATTAATGTTTAATACTTCTACATGTACATCAAACAATTGTGCTGTGGTTGCTTGTCTTTTTAACTCCTGCCATCTTCCTTTAGTTGTTGCAATGGATAAAGCACCATTTAATTTTAATCCAGCAGAAAAACCTATTTTTTTTTCTAACTCTTTATATAATTCTGTAGTATATTTTCTTATTTTAGTAACAGCTGCTGAAGGTCCCAACTGACTTACTAATCCAGCTGCGTGCCAAGTAGTTCCTGAAGTTAATTGATCTCTTTCAAGTAAAATTATATCCTTCCATCCAAATTTTGCTAAATGATAAGCAACAGAACATCCGGCTATACCTCCACCAATAATTATAGCTTTAGCGCTACTTGGTAACTCTTTTTCCATTTAAAATATATTAATTAATTTGTTAATGCTTCGCTAGAAGAAACATATTTATGTCCAAAGGCATCAGCTACAGCTTTGTATGTTACTTGACCTTTAAAAACATTTAATCCTGCTAAAAAATTTTTGTCTTCTTTAAGAGCTTTTTCGTAACCTTTGTCAGCTAGTTTAACAAGATAAGGAAGTGTTGCTTTATTTAAAGCAAGAGTCGAAGTCCTTGGAACTCCACCTGGCATATTCGCTACACAATAATGAACGACATTTTCCACAACATATGTTGGGTTAGCATGAGTAGTAGGTTTGCTCGTCTCTACACAGCCGCCTTGGTCAATAGCGACATCCACAATAACTGCACCTCTTCTCATAAATTTTAACATTTCTTTCGTCACTAACTTTGGAGCTTCAGCACCTGGAATTAACACTCCGCCAATCAGAAGATCGCATTCTGAGATTAAATTTTTTAAATCAGTTTTATCTCTTTGTATTGGAATTATTGTGTTTCCAAAAATCTTCCCTAGTTCTTCTAGTCGTTGAGAAGATTTATCTACAATATATACTTTTGCTTTCATTCCTGTTGCAATCAAAGCAGCATTTTCTCCAACTACCCCTCCTCCAAGAATAACCACTGTTGCAGGATCTACTCCGGGAGCTCCTCCCAATAATAGTCCTCTGCCTTTTTGAGTCTTTTCTAAGGAATGAGCTCCTGCTTGAACTGACATTCTCCCTGCTACAGCGCTCATAGGAGCCAAAAGTGGTAATCTACCATTATTGTCGGTAACTGTTTCATAAGCAATACATACTGATTTTGATTTTATTAAACCCTCTGTTAATTCTTTTGCAGCTGCCAGATGCAGGTACGTAAAAATAATTTGATTTTCTCTAATCATTGCTACCTCACCACTTAACGGCTCTTTGACTTTTACGATTATTTCTGAGTCATTAAAAATATCTTCTGCCCTATCAACAATTATAGCACCCGCTTTCTTGTATTGATCATTGTAAAAACCAGATTCAAAACCACCGTTATTTTCAACTAAAACTTTATGTCCTTTCAAGGTAAGAATTTTGATACTAGCAGGAGTTAAACCAATTCTGGTTTCCTGTGGTTTAATTTCTTTAGGAACTCCTATACGCATCACTTTACTTTTTCATATAATTACTGATACCAGTACGAAGTTTTTCAATAATTTCGTCTATATCTTTTTTTTCACACACAAATGGAGGAGCAATAATCAAACAATCTCCTGTAGCTTTAAAGTTAACTCCAACTTCATAACACGCCTTAAAGCATGTAAATCCTGCTTTTCCTGGTCTATCTGCCGGTTTAATATCGATACCTCCCATCATGCCATAACCTCTAATATCCGCTACACAGTCAAGATCTTTTAAAGAAAATAAACCATCTAAAAAATAAGAAGAAAGTTTTTTCACCCTATTAAATATATCTTCCTTTTCAAAAATATCCTGTACCGCAAGTGCAGCTGCAACGGCTATTGGAATGCCTGAGTAAGTATATCCGTGAAACAATTCAACCGCCCCCTTTGGAGATGCATCCATCACAGTTTCATAAATCTCTTCTTTTACTGCTACTGCTCCCATCGGCACAACTCCATTGGTAGTTGCTTTTGCCATTGTTATTACATCGGGTGTAACGCCAAATTCTTGAGAAGCAAAAGCCGAACCCATTCGACCCCAACCAGTTATAACTTCATCAAAAATTAATAAAATACCATGTTTATCACAAATTTCTCGTAAACGATTTAAATATCCTTTTGGTGGAACCAATGAACCGGTTGAACCTGCTGTTGGTTCAACAATGCAAGCTGCAATATTTTCTGAGCCAAAATTTGTCGCAATACGTTCAAGATCGTTCGCTAATTCGGCACCTGTTTCGGGTTGTCCTTTAACAAATTTATGTTCCGGAAGATGTGTATGACGCATATGCACTACCCCGGGCATCAAAATACTTGCAAAAGTTTTTACATTGTTAATCATTCCACCAACAGAAGTGGCTCCAACATTCATTCCATGGTATGAGCGTTCTCTCCCAACAAAACGAAATCTTTGGCCTTGGCCCCTAGCTTTGTGGTAAGCAATTATAATCTTGATTGCAGTTTCAACAGCCGAGGAACCACAAATTGTATAAAAAATTCTGTTCAAATCACCTGGGGTATGCCTTGCAATCTTTGATGCTAATTCGAACGAGCCGCCGAAACCTTGTTGGAAGGGCTGAACGTAATCAAGTTGTTCTAATTGCTTCGTAACAGCTTCAAGTATTTCTTTTCTACCGTGACCTAAAGGATTACAAAATAATCCCGAACTTGCATCTATGTGAGTTCTGCCATGATGATCTTTTAAATAAATTCCTTTTGCCTCTGTGATCAATCTTGGACTTTCTTTAAAATCTCTATTAGATGTAAATGGCATCCAATGTTCTTGGAGTGAATTAGGTATTGACTTTGTGTCGGTTCCCATAATTATTTGAAACTTCCCTCTTTCAAACATTTAAACTATCATTTTAACCAAAACTACCAATAAAATTTTTACTAATACAACCATGAGTAGTATTTAATTTTGTTTTACTTATCTCCATTTTTAATCTTTAATGAAACAGTTAAGCTTAACTAATACTAAAAGAGGGAAATAATGAAAAAAATAATAAGTTTAGTTTTAGGAAGTTTTGTTGCTTTTATTTTAAGTGCATCGGTGGCTAATTCGGCTGCTGATCAAGTAAGAGTGGCATTCTTCTTAGAGTGGGCAACTCCAAACCAAGAAGCTAAAGTTAAAAAAGTTTTTGACGATGCTTTAGGAGTTCCAGTTAAATGGACAAACTTTGCAACAGGCGGAGAAATGACTGAAGCTATGTTATCTGGAGATATAGATATTTCTTATTCTCAAGGATTAACTCCATTTGTAAATGCTGTTAATGCCAAAGCACCTATCAAACTTGTAGATATTGCTGTTACATACGGAATGGGAAATACAACGTGTGTAGTGTCTAATGCATCTGGCATTACAAAAGCAAATGCAGCTCAGTTAGAAGGTAAAAAAGTTGCTGTTCCAGTAGGAACTATGGCTGACTACGTTTTCAAAGAAACAATGAAAGTTGTCGGAGCTGATGCTGGTAAAGTAACAGTTGTTGATATGGTGCCTGAAGACGGTTCCGCTGCTCTTGTTAACGGTAACGTTGCTATGGCATGTCTATTTGGTGGTAAATCTATCGAAAATGCACTTAAAGCCGGTACAAGAATGTTATCTGTTAAAGAAGCTAGCGATGCTGGAATTTCTGGTATTGATATTGTTTCAGTAATGAACAAATTCTTAAAAGAGAACCCAGGAATGGTTAGAACTTTCGTAGAAATAACTCACGAGTACAATGCTAAGTTTAGAGCAGGTAAATCTGATATGAACGTTATAGCTAAAGATGCAGCTATGGATCTTGCTGGTACTACAAAACAAATGGGTGGTTTTGCATTCCCAGATGCAGCAGAGATAAAATCTAAGTATATGAACAAAGGTGGAATACTTATGAAATATCTAGATGTTATGGGTAATATGTTTGCTACTTCAGAAAACCCAGCTCTTAAAGATTACTCTAAAGTGGTTACTACCGATTTATTACCGTAACTTAAGAGTTAGACAAAATATTAATAGGCGCCAATTTTAATAAATTGGTGCCTATTTTTTTGACAAAAATTTTATTATATTATTTTTATGAGCGATCTAGTTTCTCAAAAAGTAAACATGATTTTTAAATCTCCTAAAGGAAAAGGAGAAACGGTTCATGCTCTTAAAGATATAACTTTTTCTCTTAAAAAAGGTGAACTTTTAACAGTCCTTGGCCCTTCAGGTTGTGGAAAAACAACTTTACTAAACATTGCCGCTGGTTTCCTTCGCCCAACTTCTGGAAGTATTACTTTAGGTAATAAAGAAATTGATGGCCCGGGAGTTGAAAGAGGAATGATTTTTCAACAAGGTGCTTTGTTTGAATGGTTGACAGTGAATGAAAATGTAAATTTTGGTTTACGAATGAAAAAAGAGGATCCAATTAAAATAGCAAAAAAAGTTGAAGAGTGGCTTGATATAGTTGGCTTAAAAGGTTTTGGAAATACTCCTACTTATCAATTATCCGGTGGTATGCAACAGAGGGTAGCTCTAGCAAGATGTTTGATCAATGATCCTGATCTAATATTAATGGACGAACCTTTGGGTGCTCTCGATGCTTTAACAAGAGAAAAAATGCAGTCTTTAGTTTTAAAAATTTGGAAAGAAACAGGAAAAACAATTGTTTTAATTACTCACTCCGTTGAGGAAGCTTTATTGTTAGGTGAACGAGTATATGTGATGGCTCCTAGACCTGGAAGAATACATAAGGAATATAAACTTCCATTTGCATCAATGGGTCTAAAAGAAGATTTAAGAGAAATTAAAAATAATAAAGATTTTGTGAATAAAAGAGAAGAAATTTTATCAATGATTTGGGATATGGAAGAAGAAATAATGGGCAAAGAAACTTAAAATGATTACAGGATTTATTACATTTTTTATTATTTTCGCTGTTGTTGGTGCTATTCTTTATGGACGAAGATTAGTTAAAACTGAAAAAACTGATGCTGTTTTTGGAAATCCTGAAAAAGCTAAGGGAGGAGTGCACTGGGTCATAGTTGGAAGTAGTTTTATTATATTGTCATGGCTTTATTATTCATGGGATATAGCAAAATCGTTTTATCCAAAATCTGCAAATGAACTTTGTCAAGTTGCTAAAGTTACCGAGTCATTACTATCTTTAAAGTATCTTTTTCCAATTGTAGAAAGACAGCACAAAAGTACAGCAATCATTAAACGTGAAAACATAAATATAAAAAACAAAATAATTCTAATACAAAACGAACCAAATTTAAAAAATCAAGATAAAGAAATTTTTGTAAATATACTTAGTAAAACTAAGCTAATGATTCCATCATTAACTGATGAGAGATATTTGGAAGATGATACAAAAAATATAATAAAAGAGTTAAACAATAGATTAAATCAAATAACGGCAAATTTTTCAAAAGATAGTTATCCTAATTTAAGTGAGGAAGAAGAAAATGAAATAAATGAAGGTTTAAAAAAACAAACGGGATGGGGTACGACTGGTATGGAAGTACCTCCTCTTCCTGAAAGTAAAAGAGGTTTAAAATTTCATGCAGCAGCAGCAGAATTAAATTCTATTAGTGATGAATTTTTTGCAATGAGAAATCATAACCCTGAGTATTTAAAACAATCAAAAGTGATTTTTGCTGAAATTAAAGAATATATGGATGGATTAGGTGACGGCCTAGAACTAGATTATATAAAAGATATTAAAAAACTTGTTCGAAGAATAGAATATGCAAGCATTTTTCCTCCTAATACTTTAGATGAATTAGAAAAATCAATTCGAGCTTTTGATGTGGTTCAAAAAAATGAACAAGGTAATTTAAGAATTATAGATATCTTTTTATTTCCAGCCGGAACAATTGTTGCAAGTGGTCCTGTTTGCTCAGAAGCGGGTCCTGGTAGATGGTTACCTAAACCATCTGACACTTTTAGAATTTTTGGAGAACTTTTAAAACCTAGTGTTGGGTTTAAAATGATTCCTATGCTTTGGTATGAAATGATGGGTGTTAACAAAATAGTTGGTTTTATTCTTCCTGATTGGATAGCAGATATAATGCCAGGTAAATACCCGGTTCATAATCAAGATGGAACGGTTGATCCAAATTTCAAAAGTAAAGTTTTAGATATTGTTACTGGTAAATTTGAAGCTTTCAAAATTCCGGTTCCAACAGGACACATTTGGGATTCTTTTTTAAGGGTATTTTTAGGATTATCTCTTGGGATAATATTTGGTGTTCCTTTAGGTTTATTTATGGGTCTAAATAGATTTGCCAAAGGATTTTTCGATCCTTTAGTTGAATTATATAGGCCTGTGCCACCACTTGCTTGGGCTCCTTTGGTAATTACTGTTTTTGGAATTGATAACGTTGGAAAAGTATTTTTATTATTTATGGTCTCTTTTTCAATTATGATTATTTCTGCACGAGCTGGAGCATCAGGAACTCAATTATCAAAAATTCATGCTGCGCATTCTTTGGGAGCATCCAGATGGCAAATATTAAGAAACGTTATATTTCCTAACTCTTTACCTGAAATACTAACAGGAGTAAGAGTTGCGGTTGGTATGTGTTGGGGAACATTAGTTGCTGCAGAGTTTTTAGCTGGAACAACAGGTATCGGATTTGTTGAAAACGTAGCAAGAAAATATATGCAGTATGAAGTTATTTGGATAACAATATTCGTAATGGGAATGTTAGGACTTTTATTTGATGTAACAATTAGAAAAATTATAGACAAAACCATACCTTGGAGAGGAAAAGGTTAATGAAAAAAATATTACAAACATTATTATTTATACTTTACCTTCAAACTAAAACGATCTGGATCAGTCATTATTAATAATAATGGTTAAACCATTTAAAGTAGATATATCAGATCAAATTATTAAAAACATTTATGATAAGGTAAAAAAATATCCTTGGCATGAAATGCCTAATGATGGTGGTTGGGAATACGGAACTAATCTTAATTACATGAAGGAAATTTCTAGGTATTGGGTTAATGAATTTGATTGGCGTAAACATGAAAGTGAAATAAACAAATTTCCAAATTTTATTACTAGAGTCGATGATATTGATATTCATTTTATTCAGGAAAAAGGAAGTGGGTCTAAACCTATGCCTTTGCTTATTAGCCATGGATGGCCAGGTACCATAGTAGAATTTCTCCATATAATCGAAAAACTAGCTCATCCTGAACGCTTCGGTGGCAAAAAAGATGATGCTTTTGATGTAATAGCACCCTCCTTGCCAGGATTTGGATTCTCAGGTCGTCCATCTCGTCCTATTGGTCCAAGAAAAATGTCAGATATCTTAAATAATTTAATGTCTCAAAAACTTGGTTATAAAAATTATTTAGCACAAGGTGGCGATTGGGGTGGGGCTATTACTACTTGGCTTGCTTACGATCATTCAAAAACATGCAACGCAATCCATATAAACATTTTTACCATGCGTCATCCTGATGGGCCACAAACTAAAGAAGAAAAAGATTGGGAAACTAAATTTGAAAAAGATCAATTGATGCAAGATGGCTATAGAACACAACAATCAACCAAACCTCAAACTTTGAGTTATGGAATGATGGATAGCCCGATAGGAGTTGCTGCTTGGATAATCGAAAAATTTTACTTTTGGTCAGATATTAAAAACAATGATATCGAAAGCGTTTATTCAAAAGATACGTTGCTAGCAAATATTATGGTTTATATAGTAACAAAAACTTTTAACTCTGCTTCATGGATTTATTATGGAAGACGTGAAGAAGGTGGTCGGTTTCTCCCAAAAAATTGTCATCGTATCGAGGTACCTACAGCAGCAGCTTTATTTCCAGCTGAAATGTTAGCGTGGCCACCACGGTCATATGCGGAAAGAATGTATAATATTAAACGATGGAGTAAGATGTCGAAAGGTGGTCATTTTGCAGCATTAGAACAACCAAAGTTATTAATTAATGATATTAGAGCATTTGCTCGAACATTGCGTTAAACTAATAAGTTTATAATAAAAAATATATTAAAAGAGATAAATAAATTGGATGCTGTCAAATAAAAAAATTGTTTGTCCGAATAACCTAATCAATGTTGCCAAAAAAATGGGTACGATTGATGCTGCTATTGTAAATGCTGGAGAAATATTTCCAATGGAATCTGTGCAGAAAGCCGTTCAGCATAATTTAATTAACCCAATTTTTATTGGAAATAAAAATGAAATAAATAAACTTGCAGAAAAATTGAATTGGAACATATCCAAATACAATATCATTGATGAAAAAGTAGAAGATAATACTGCTCCAATAGCTGCAAAACTTGCAAGCGAAGGAAAAGCGAAAATATTAATTAAAGGACATATACATACTGATATTTTGATCAAAGCTATTTTGAAAAGAAGCCTAAATTTGATTGGAAAAAAAAGATTAAGTCACATTTGGCACATGACATTGGGTATTGACGATAAACCTCTCATTATCACTGACGGTGTTGTAAACGTTCTGCCAAAATTAGAAGTTAAAATGCATATTCTTAGAAATGCAGTTGAGTTTACAAACAAAATAGGAATCGCAAAACCAAAGGTTTCGATATTGTCAGCCACTGAAGAAGTTATTGAAAGCGTACCTAGTTCAATAGAAGCAGATTTAATAACTAAAAAAGCAAAAGAGGAAAATTTGAACGCGGATGTTTTTGGCCCCTTAGCTTTTGATAATTCAGTTTCAAAAAAATCTGCAGCAATAAAAAAAATTAATAATAAAGTGGCTGGAAATACCGACATTTTGTTAGTACCAAATGTCGAAACTGGAAATGCTCTAGTTAAAATGATGATTTATTTTATGGGAGCGTGTGCTGCTGGAGTTGTCGTTGGAGGCAAGGCTCCTGTTGTTATTACAAGCAGATCTGATGAATCTGAGGCTAGGTTGGCATCTATTGCGGCTGCAGTAGTTTCATTAATTTAAAATATTAATTTCATTAATCCATCTTTTTTTTTCATCTTCATTTAAAAAAGAAGATTTAAATGAATTTACAACCAGTTTTTTTATATCTTCTTTTGTAAGATCCAAAGCAATTTGGCTTTCTATGAGATTCGTATTAAGATAACCTCCAAAATACGCAGGATCATCAGAATTAATCGTTACTCTCAACCCCATATCTAACATCTTTTTCAAATTGTGATTACTTAGTTTTTCAAAAATATTAAGCTTGATATTGGAAAGAGGACAAACTGTTAACGGAATTTGTTCATCTCTTAATTTTTCTGTAAGCTTTTTATCCTCCAAACATCTCACTCCATGATCAATTCTTTTAACTTTGAGGAAATTCAGTGCTTGCCAAATATATTCTGGAGGACCTTCTTCTCCTGCATGCGCAACAGTTATAAAACCTTCTTTAATAGCTTTTTCGTATACTCGTTTAAACTTAATTGGTAGATTGCCTACTTCAGAAGAATCAAGTCCCACTCCAATAATTTTGTCTTTGTGAGTCAAAGCTTGATTTAAAGTTTCAAATGCTGACTCCTCATCAAGATGTCTTAAAAAACACATTATTATTCTTGAGCTTATTTTTAATTCTTTTTTTGCTTTTTCGAGAGCTTCATAAATACCATCAATAACTGAATTAAAATCAATTTTTCTATTCGTGTGCGTTTGTGGATCAAAAAAAATTTCAGCATGAACTATGTTATTTTCTTTACAACGCAGCATGTAAGACCAAGTTAAATCGAAAAAATCCTGCTTCTTTATCAATACTTCAGCTCCTCGGTAATAAATATCCAAAAAAGATTGAAGATTTTGAAAATCGTAAGCTGATTCAACTTCATTCACATTTTTGTAGGGAATTATAATTTGATTTTCCTTAGCTAATCTAAACATAAGCTCTGGCTCAAGAGCTCCTTCTATATGTAAATGCAATTCTGCTTTTGGTAATTTTTTTATTAATTCGACAATCTTATTCATTATATTTTTTCCTAATTATCATCAATTAAAAAAATAATTCTGTTAGAATTAATTATGTCAGTAAAATAATTTTAGGAGATGCGCATGAACCATCGTGTATCTCTTTAAAAGCTAAAGATCCATCGCAAAGCTTTCTGAACTCAATCCATGCCAGATTACCCAATTGTTTGTTTGATAAAATTTTCAATGTTTTTTCAAAATCTTTTTTTGTGTAGCAATATGTGCCAATAACTGCAATTTCCTGAAGTGTTGTTTTTCTAAAATCAAACGATCCACTGGGTTGAGTAAGACCTATATGAATGATAATTCCCCCAGGTTTTACGCTTTTTATCGCTTGTTGCCTGGTAACCTCTAATCCAACAGTATCAAAAATAATATCGAAATGATCATTTGTTATTATTTTGTTGTTATTGGGGTTAACAGCATCAGCTGCTAAATATTTTGCACATTCATTCAATCTATTATCATTTGGTTCAGTGATTACTAAATTTTTACAATTTTTTATTTTTGATAAAATTAATCCAATAAGTAAACCAATGGCTCCACCTCCAATTACTAAAATTTTTGTATTCTCTATTGAATTTGAAAAATATTGATCCAACAATTCTACTGCATGCAAGGCCACGGCTGTAGGTTCAGCAATGGGTGCCTCTTTTATGTCCAGACCTTTTGGTAATTCGTAAATATTTTTATCTGGTATAGAAACGTATTCAGCAAAACCGCCTTGTCTTTCTACAGGTCTGTTCATTCCTAAAAGCAACCTTTGTTTGCATAAATGTTCTTTGCCATTTACACAATAATCACATTCATCGCAGCTTATTAACGGGTTAAGAACAACTTTTTTGCCATCTAATTTTCCTTTATAAATATGACCGCTAATTTCATGACCTAAAATAAGTGGCGGAATTCTTCTGTCGTCTTTACCATGATAAGCGTGCATATCTGACCCACAAATCCCCGACGCAGATACTTTTATTATACTTTCTCCATGTATAAGTTTTGGATTCTTTTCTTCCCTGTAAATTAATTTTTGTGTTGCGGTATAGACGAGAGCATGCATGGCAAATTATTCAGAATGACCATATTTCTTCAATCTTATATCACCAGTTCTTGCATGAGCCTCCATACCCTCTGCTCGAGCAAGTCTAGCTGCGGTAGCCCCTACTATCTTATTTGCATCCTTGCTCATTCTTTGGAAAGTGAGACACTTAATAAATTTTCCAACATAAAGACCACCTGTATACCTTCCTGCTCCCTTTGTAGGCAAGATATGGTTTGGTCCAGAGCATTTGTCACCATAAGCAACTGTAGTTTCTTCTCCTAAGAATAAAGATCCATAATTTCTTAATCTTTTTAGCCACCAGTCCAAATTTTCTGCATGTACTTCTAGATGTTCGGCAGCATATTTATCACTAACTTCGGCCATTTCCTCATTAGTATCGCAAAGTATAACTTCGCCGTAATCTCTCCAAGCAGGTTCAGCACTTGACCTTGGGCCCTCTGGTAACTCAGAGATTAATTCAGGAATTCTTTTCATTATATAGTCTGCTACTGATTTGTCTGTAGTAAAAACCCAACCTGGAGAATTATAACCATGCTCAGCCTGCCCAACGATATCTGCAGCAACTATTTCTTTATCAGCAGATTTATCTGCAATAATTGCTATTTCTGTTGGTCCAGCAAAAAGATCGATTCCTACTTTTCCAAATAAAATTCTTTTAGCTTCAGCTACATATTGATTTCCCGCGCCAACTAAAAAGTCTACTGGAGGATTTTTAAAACATCCATAAGCCATAGATGCAACTGCGGCAATGCCTCCTAAATTTAATATTACATTTGCTCCACAAAGATTGGCAGCATATATGATTCCAGGATTGGCTCCATTTTGATCTTTGGGCGGACTAGCGCAAATTATAGTTCTAACTCCAGCAACTTTAGCTGGCGTAATTGCCATTACTGCTGATGATATATGGGCATAACGTCCGCCTGGAATGTAACAACCAGCTGTATTAACAGGTATTAACCTTTGACCAGCAAACAAACCTTTTGAAAGTTCAACTTCAAAATTATTATTCATACTTTTTAATTGATGTTCTGCAAATCTTTTTATTCTTTCGTGAGCAAATTGAACGTCATCTTTTGTTTTTTGATCTACCTTTTTTATCGCTTCTTCTATTTTTTCTCTTGATACAACTATTTCTCCTTCATATTTATCAAATTTTTTTGTTATTTCTTTAATGCTTTCTTCTCTTCTCTTTTCAATATCGTTTAGAATATTTTGGACAGCTGATCGTGTTTTAAGATCATCTGTTGATGGAGTTTTGATTGCCTTTTTTAAATATTTAATTGCCATAATCTTATTATAAGTACGAATTGTTATGAATGCATTTTTAATTTAGTATATAAATACTTTATTCTATGAAAAAGAATTATCCAAGAAATATGATTGGCTATGGAGCAAAAACTCCCATTATAAAATGGCCAAATGACGCAAAATTGGCTCTTCAAATAGTTTTAAACTACGAGGAAGGTTCTGAAAATTGTATATTGCATGGAGATAAAACTTCGGAAGCTTTTTTATCAGAAATTATAGGTGCTCAACCTCTCAAAGGACGGCACATCAATATGGAATCTTTTTATGAATATGGATCAAGAAGGGGTTTTTGGAGAATCCATAAATTATTTCAAGAAAAAAAAATTCCAATAACCATTTTTGGAGTGGGAATGGCTTTGGAAAGAAATAAAGATATATGCAATACAATAAAAAAATCTGATTATGAGGTTGCTTCACATGGATGGAGATGGATTGACTATCAAAATATCCCTAGATCTACAGAAAAAAAGCATATGAAATTAGCGATACAATCAATCAAAAAAATATTTGGAAATAGACCTTTGGGTTGGTACACGGGTCGCTGCAGCCCTAATACACGTGACTTGGTGATGGAAGAAGGTGGTTTCCTTTATGATAGCGACTCGTATAGTGATGATTTGCCTTATTGGGAAATTCGAGGAAAGAAAAAACAATTAATCATTCCATACACACTAGATAATAACGATATGAGATTTACTACTAATCAAGGTTTTAATAGTGGAGATCAATTTTATACCTATCTTAAAGATAGTTTTGATGCACTGTATGATGAAGGAAATACTAGTCCTAAAATGATGTCAGTAGGTTTGCACTGTAGATTGATAGGCAGACCTGGAAGAATTCAATCCCTAAAAAGATTTTTAGATTACGTTTTGAAACATCAGGACGTATGGATTTGTAAAAGAATAGACATTGCCAAACACTGGATTAAAAATTATTCAAATTTATAATTTTTTAATGAATAAAATTAAATACATTTTTCTAAACGGACTAATTGATTTGGCTCAATCGCGATTAGGTTCAAAAATTGTATATAAGACTGATGAGTTTTTTGCGCCTGCAAAAAGAATCATCAATTCTTGGCCACCAATATTTAAAGAAGGTGTCTTTGATAAGCATGGCAAATGGATGGATGGTTGGGAAACAAGAAGAAAAAGAACCAAAGGTCACGACTACTTAATTTTAAAATTAGGAAAACATGGCAAAATACATAAAGTAGATATTGATACATCTTATTTTAATGGAAATCAGCCCAGTAAAGTTTCTCTTGATGCTTGTTTTAGCAAAAAGAGATTGCCTTCCAAAAATTCAAAATGGGTAGAAATTTTAAAAAAAAAATCTACTAAACCAAATAGCCATCATTTTTTTAATATAAAAAATAAATCTATTTTCACTCACGTAAAATTAAATATCTATCCTGATGGTGGTATTGCAAGAATTAGAATTTATGGAAAAATGAAGATTAATAAACCATTTGGCAAAAAAATAATAAACTTTACTTCGGTATTAAATGGAGCCACACCAATTGCTTGTAATAATGAACATTTTGGAAGAGCAGAAAATATCCTGGCTCCAGGAATTGGAAAAAACATGGGAGACGGCTGGGAAACGAGAAGAAGTAGAGGAAAAAATTTTGATTGGTTAATTTTAAAATGTGCAGCAGCAGGCAAAATAAATAAAATTCAAATTGATACTCATCATTTCAAAGGAAATTATCCTGATAAATG